>Ga0172368_10000157_pt1 | contig 91854 bp, 58 predicted proteins | sample Lak11m_FD_114540 | JGI IMG/M metagenome (GOLD analysis project Ga0172368, IMG submission 114540) | Freshwater microbial communities from Kabuno Bay, South-Kivu, Congo - kab_022012_11m | ecosystem: Environmental > Aquatic > Freshwater > Lake | place: Democratic Republic of the Congo: South-Kivu...
CCATGCAAGACTGCCTGGGCGGCGGAGTACCGCCACAGGCCGGACGTCCTTCTGCGGGAACGTGAAGGGTGTCAGCGAACAGGTTCATGCTCTTGCTCTTCAATCTTGCTCTTGCTCTGGAAGGTCACGGATTTTCTACTCCGTGACCTTCCAGAGCAAGAGCAAGATTGAAGAGCAAGAGCATGAAAATCCGAACGCTAGCTGTAACCTGACGCAGATGGGGCTGGGGGGGAGAGGGCTCGCGTCTCTGAGCTACCACTGAACGACAGTCCTGAGGTAATCAGCAGTAATGCCTGAAGCCAATCATCACTTGAGTTGCTGATAGTTCCGGAGATCGCCGGGGAGGGAGCGATGCTCCCTCCCCGAGTTTTCGTTTACAGTTTATAGGACACTACGTTCGTATATGCAGACACTCCATCTGCGTTATACGCCTGCACACGATACCAGTAAGTCCGATTAATCAGACCAGAACTCCAGTAGCTCGTGGTATTGGCGCCGACCGTCGTGATGCGCGACCAGGGGCCGTTCGCACCGGCAGTGCTTCGTTCGATGTAGAAGCCGGTCTCGTTATTGGCATTGTCCGTCCAGGCGATGCGGATCGCCGTGCGGAGAGTCGTGGAGACCAGCAAGTTCGTCGGAGTCGCCGGCAACCGGCCCGGCGTAACAGCAGAGGCTGTCACCCAGGTCGAGTTGCCCACGGCGTTGCCCGCGCGCAGGCGGTAGTAGTAGGTGGTCCTGGTCGTCACACCGGTATCGGTATACAACATGACATTCGCACCGAGCGCGACCGTCGTCAATCCCGTCGTGAAGCCGGTGTTCGTCGCTCGCTGCAGGGTGAAGCCGGTCTCATTATTGGCGTTGTCGGTCCAGTGCAAGCTGACCGTCGGCAGATTCACACTGAGTGTCGACGGAACAGCGGTGAAGCCGGACGGCGCTGCCGGCGGTACATCCGGCGTTGTGGCCGTCGCGCTGTTCGATGCCGGTGAATCGCCGTACGTGTTGTAGGCGAAGACCCGGTAGCGGTACGTCGTGGCCGGCTGCGCCGTGGTGTCGCCATACGTTGCCGTATTGGCCGCGACGGTGGCCAGCGGGGCAAAGGCACCGGCGCCGGTTGCCCGCTCGATGCGGAAACCGGTCTCATTGTCCGCGGCGTCGGTCCATGCCAGATTAACCCGGTAAGCCGTGACCACGGTGGCGCCAAGGTTTGCCGGCGCCGCCGGCAGATACGGCGTGGTGGTTGTGGCCGTGTTGGACCAGCCGGACACACCATACGCATTGCTCGCCTGTACCCGATATGCATAGGCCGTTTTCGGTTGCGCCGTCGCATCGGTATACGCCGCCGAGTTCGCCCCGACGGTGGCCAGGAAGGCGAAAGCGCCGTTGCCGGTCGCGCGCTCGATGGTGAAGCCGATCTCATTATCTGCATTGTCTACCCAGCTTAGCGCGACCTGCGTCGGGCTGGACGCCGCTGCCGCCAGGCCGGAAGGCGCTGCCGGGAGATACGGTGTCGTCACCGTCGCGGTATTCGACCAGCCGGACGCACCGGTGGCATTGTTTGCCTGCACCCGGTAGTAGTAGGTGGTTTTCGGCTGCGCCGTCGTGTCGCTGTAGGTGGTGGTATTCGCCCCCACAGTGAACGAAGCCCGATTGGCGGTGAAGCCGTTGTCGGTTGCCCGCTCGATGGTGAAGCCGGTTTCATTCCCGGCGTTATCCGTCCAGGTCAGATCAACCAGCGTCAGGCTCACCGCCGTTGCAGTCAAGCCGGAAGGCGCAGCCGGCACGGCCACCGGCGTGACAGCCGTCGCCGTATTCGACCACCCGGAGACACCAGCCGCGTTAACAGCCTGCACCCGGTAATAGTATGTTGTGTTCGGTCCAGCCGAGGTATCGGAATACACCGTCACATTGGCGCCTACCGTGAAGGTCGTCACCCCCGTCGCAAAGCCGGTATCCGCCGACCGTTGGACCGTGAAGCCGGTTTCGGTCGCCGTGTTGTCTGTCCAGGCCAGATCAACCCGGGTTGGTGAAATCGCCGTGGCGGTCAATCCTGATGGCGCCGCCAGCAGCGGGGACGGCGTGAGCACCATCGCCGTGTTCGACCACGCGGACGCGCCTACCAAGTTGCCGGCCAGCACCCGGTAATAATAGGTGGTGTTCGGCAACACCGTCGTGTCGGAATAGGTCGTCACATTGGCATGCACGCTGACCGTGGTGACCCCGGTGGTGAAGCCGGCATCATCCGCGCGTTGGAGCGTGAAGTTGTCTTCATTGCTCGCGTTGTCCGTCCAGCTTAAATCAACCCGGGTGGGGCTGATGGCGTTGGCGACCAGATTCGTCGGCGCAGCCGGCGCGGATGGAGCCACCGTGGGTGTCATCACCAGCGGCCGCATCATGTCCATCTCCTCATGCCCGAGCAGATGGCAGTGCCAAACATATTCGAACCCGAAATTCTCCATGCGGTTGACCGTGGTGGTGCCGTTCGGATCGGTCAGGCTCGGGAAGGGCTGCGTGAAGCCCATGGTGGAGCCCAGCGGCATAGTCGGATCGAGCGGGCGGATGCTGTTGGGCACCTCGAAGGGCACCTCCGGCTTTTTCGCCCTGACCGCGATAATGCAGTCCTCCAGCGGGTGCATGCGCACGGTTTCCTTCCACCCCAACTCATTGGGATCGGGCGGCTTCACGACGCCGGCCCAGTCCACGCGGTTAATCACCTGCACGTTCACCAGGTGCCAGTGGATGGCGTGAGTGTCGACGCCATTATGCACGATCTTCCAGATCTGCGTCTCGCCTTCCGGCACCGTCTCGGTCGCCGGGTCGATGTAGGCAAACCCGTTGGTCTGCTGCCCCTGGTTGTTGATGATCCACCACTCGGTACCGAGCATGGTATTCATGCGCCCATATGTCGCGTCGAATTCCTCGACGATGGCCTTGGTCTGGAAGGGTATGGTCACCTCGCCGGTCGAGCCTGCAGGCGTAAAGGTCATGGCGCCGTCGAAGATGCGCGCATAATTATTCTTCGTGGCGACACCCGGAAAGGCCTGGTTGTAGGCCATCTCCGGTATCAGGGGCGGATCCTGCGTCGCGGCGTAGGCGGTTGGGATGGCGGTATCCAGCGCATTGACGTCAAACGCAGGCGCCGGGTTGAGGGTATCGACTACCTCGATTTGCATGATCGTCCGCGTGTTCGGACCGTAACCCGGCTGGGTCGACGGCGCGCCGCCTTCCGCCGTCAGGTCCGGATCGCCGGTGTAATAATCGTAGCGCGGATCACCCGCCGGCAAGGCAGCGGGCGCATCGTTATACAGAATAAGCTTCGACCCGGCCGGCATCTGCGAGAAGTCGACGATCAGGTCGGCGCGCTCCGCCGGCCCCATTAACAGGTTATAATTCTTCACATTGCCGAAGGTCATGCTTTTACGGTTGTTGTCCCAACCGACGGGCACCGGCGGCGCATTCAGATGCACGGCGTTGGGCAGTAATCCGCCCTCGGTGCCGATCTGCACCATCATCGGACCGGCTTTCGTCACATCGGGAATGCCGCCATCGCGGCCGTCAGGCGCCGGCACCATGGCGACTTCGCCGGCATCCGCATCGATGAGGTTGCCGGAAGCGTCCCACATGGCGTTGTTGGACTTCGCGTAATAGAGCTGCAGGTTGAGGAAGCGGTCGTTGCAGGCATTGAGCACGCGGAACCGGTATGCCTTCTTCTCGACCTTCAGCACGGGATACGCGGTGCCGTTGACGACCGGGGTATCCATGAAGGATTCCATGACGCTGGACGGCCACGGCAGCGTGTTATTGGTGACGGTGGTCGGCGGCCAGATCCACGGGCCGTAATCCCAACGACCGAAGGCGTTGACGCCCGCCGGGTCATTCGGGTTCTGATTCGGCATGTAGACATGGGGGAACCAGAGGCTGCCCATGCCGCCCCAGGCCATGCTGTCCCACAGCGGATCGGTCTGCGCCAGTTTCGCGTTATCCGGCACGAAGGTCTTATCTTGGATGATCAGCGGGATCTGGTCGGCGGGGATCACGCCGTCGGTAACGAGCTGCTGCTCCACCGGGTCCGTTACGATGTAACCCGCCGCCTCGCCCGCATAGACATTCAGACGGGTGATGCCGTAGGCATGGTCGTGGTAGAACATCAACCGGGCGCTCTGCTGATTGGTGTAATAAAAGGTCTCAGACCCGTCGCCGGGATCCGGCATGTCAGGGACGTTGTGCACGCTCACACCTTTGGGATAGGACGTGTTCTCGCCCGCGGGGGTGATCCACTGGTGCGGTGTGCCGTCGCTGATCCATGGCGTGAAACCGCCGTGCAGATGCAGCGTGGCGCGGTTCTGCGTGTAGGTTTCGGTATTACCGTTGGGCATGAACATCTGCATCATGTCATCCCATGACCAACTCAACGGACCGGTGCCCGCCCCCATCATGGTGGTATCCACCGGGAGGAACAGGTCACCTCCGGCGCCGGTCGGCAGCTTGTTGGTGAACTTCACGCGCACCGGGACGCCGCTCTGCGCGATAATCAACGGCCCCATGTAATGCGGCACGCTGATCGGGCCATTGGTCTGCACATAGCCACGCAGCCTGGTGCCGGGCAGGTCGGAATGCATCTTCTCGGTGTACTCAACCAGCGCGATTTCGTAGTAATCCGAGCCCGGGTAGGTGGTGGTGTCCGGCACCGCCACGGGGATGAATTGCCCCAGGTTGTTGTGGTGATCCGGTCCCAGGCCGGGCAATCCATCGATGAATTTCCGGAGGATCGGGCTATTGGTGTAATTCGGCACGTTAAAATAGTCCGGCGTCCCGGGGGCGCTCATCGCCTGGATCCGGTTCTCTGTCCCCTGCTTGCGCGAGGAGGCTGCCCGCCCGGCGGCCCCCAATCGCTGTTGCGATGTGATCTTCTTTTCACGTCTCTCTTTGACCGCGTCGCCATCATGATTGATGAATGTGCGACCGAATGCCGGGTGCATAATGGCAAAAAAGACAGCGATGCATGTTACCAGTACGATCAGGTAGCGATGCATATTCATGATTGAGACTCCTTTCGATTGCTACATAATTTTCAATGTTGTTGCGCGCTTGCCTGAGTGTGGTCAGGCAAGACCGTGATAGTGCCTTCATGCTTGTCGGTGAAGGTCATTTCTCCCCGAAGGAAGCGGCGTTGCCGGTCATTCGACGGGGAAGGCAACCGCGCCGGCAGGAGCAGACCCGCGATATTGGCCAGCGGGAAGGCGGCGAATTCGGCGACGGCATCTCCGCTGATGACCGCGGGCACGGGCGCGGGACGGGATGCCTCGGTGATCGGAGAAGCCGGCGTCTCGGTGATCGTCCACATTCCACGCAGGTACCAGTGGTCCGGCGGCGCTCCCGGTAAATCCGGCCGCGGCGAGAAGGCGGTGATGGTCAACGCAAACTTCCCTTCCGCGAACAGCGCATTCTCCTGTTGCGCGACGGCTTTGGCCTCGATGCGGAACCCGGTGATGGTTCGGTTGCCGGCGGTGTCGATCGACTGCCCGAAATCGGCGACCTTCACGGCTTGTAACGCCCAGATGGCGACCGGCGTTTCCGAAGCCGGCGCCTGTGGCTCAGACGCAATGCCGGCAACCGCCAACAACAGCAGCACGCCGATGATGAAACGGAATATGACTGGCATGAATCCCCCTTTTTCTGCCCGGCCATCAGACAACCGCCTGTACAACGACCGAGCACCAGCGGTATAAACGAGCGCTCATGACTGGAGGGTATTTTCCCACGAATAGAGAGCGTGCTTGTCGGTGAAAACATCTGTCACTGTTATATGTTTGTTAAGATGAAGTATTTATTGATAACCTCTCTAAATGAAGCGAGGCAGGCAGGCCTTTCCGAGGGAAAGGCCTGCCTGCCTTGATATGACTTAACGGAGAGCCGTTTAGTCGGAGACTGTCACGGTGACAACCGCGGTGCCGTAACTCGCCGCGGGATCGATCCTTTGCAATTGCACGCGCACATGGTACACGCCCGGAGTGGTGAAGCGATGCGTGATGGTGGGAGAGACATCCGGCGTGTCGGGCGGGGGGTCCATCTCGAAATAGTTGAACGGGGTGTCGAAAACGCCGTCATCCTCCCAATCCCAGCGCAGGTAGCCCATGGGCACCAGTTGATCTCGCGTGAACCCCAGGAATTCAAAGGCTTCGACTGAGAAGATAAAGTTGGTTTGCGTGGTGCCGGATTCCTGCGACACCGACAGATTCATCGCCATCGGATTGGGGTCTTCGGCAACCTGGATCTGCTGCTGCGCGCTGGCAGTGCGCCCCGCGGCGTCCTTAACAGACACGTGAACCGTATACGTGCCCGGCGTGTCATACACGCGCTCGACGCTGGCCTGGTTGATGAAGGGCGTTTCGTCCGCGCCGTCGTTCTCCCAGTCCCAGCTCGTCTGGATCGGCTGCACCGGCTTGCCGCTGCTGTCGAGCCCCTTTGCCGTCAAGGTATACAAGGTCTGATTCGTTCCCGACGAAGGCGTGATGGTCAGGCTGGCAGACGCCAGGCTGCTGCCCCCATTATCGCCGCCACCACACCCGAGCCCCATTGCCAGCAGCGTGCCGGCAGTGAGATACCAGATTAGCGGTCTCCAGTTTTTCATCGCTACCTCCTGCATCTCGAATGCCTTGATGGTAAAGCGAATGCCATAAAGAGCATGTTTCGTTTGTTATCCGCCTTGTGCATGAAGTGACCAATTCACGCGCACAGCGCCCGTCCCCGGTAAAGATGAGGACTTTTCCGCTGTCTTTGCGGGCGCTGCCTTGCTATAATGGGCAAGCCATCGCCGGAAGGAGCATGCCATGCCTGTGTTGCCCGAGATCGACACCCCCTTTCTACTCAATTTCCTGACCCGGCTGTTAAACACGCCCTCCCCCACCGGTTTCACGGAGCCGGCAATCTCGGTGGTCGTGGAGACACTGCGCGCCATTCCCGGCCTGGCTTGCAGTCGCACGCGGAAAGGCGCGCTCCTTGCCAGTTGGCGCGGTGCGGAGGAGGGCGGCCAGCGCGCGGTGACCGTGCACGTCGACACGCTGGGCGGGATGGTGAAGGAAGTGAAGGGCAACGGCCGTCTGCAACTGACGAAGATCGGCGGTTTTGCCTGGAACACGGTGGAGGGCGAAGGCTGCACGGTCTTTACCCGCGCCGGACAACAGATCCGCGGCTCCTTCCTGCTGACGAAATCCTCCAGCCATGTGTTCGGCAACGAGGTGAACGAGATGAAACGGGATGATGGCGCGCTGGAAGTGCGATTGGATGCCCGCACGACATCGACAGCGGAGACGCGGGCGCTTGGGATCGAGGTGGGGGATTTTGTCGCTTTCGACCCGCGGGTGGAGATCAACGAGGGGTTCGTCCGCTCTCGCCATCTGGATAACAAGGCCGGCGCCGCCGCGCTGGTCGCCGCCATCAACGCGCTGGTCGCTGCCGGCCAGTCACCCGCCCGCACCACGCATTTCTTCTTCAGCAATTATGAAGAGGTTGGACACGGCGCCTCCGCCGGCATCCCGGCGCAGGTGGAGGAGTTGCTGGTGGTGGACATGGCAGCCATCGGCGAGGGCCAGTGCTCGGACGAGTTCCACCCCTCGCTCTGCGTCAAGGACAGCGGCGGGCCGTATGACCGCGGGCTGTCGCTACGGCTGCGGGCACTGGCCGAAGGGCACGACATCCCATACAAGGTTGATATTTACCCGCACTACGGCTCGGACGGCAAGGCCTGGTGGGTGGCCGGCGCCGACGCCGCGGTCGCTCTCATCGGTCCCGGCGTCGACGCCTCGCACAACTACGAGCGCACGCACACCGACGCGCTGGTGGGGACGGCGCGGTGGGTGGCGGCGTATTTGTTAGCGAATGAAAAATGAAAATCGCAAAATGATTGTCATTCTGGATTCGCCGGTGCGGCAGGCGCCTTCAAGGCATCAATCCGTTTGAAGGCGTCTTCCAGCATGGCGGCCAGCTCCGTATCGGTCAGCGAGGTGTTCTCCAGGTCTATCAGCAGCAACAGCTTCCCACGGACGGCGCTGACGATGGTTTCCTTGTGCTCCCCGGCAGCGATGATCCGCTTATGCGTATAATCGGCCGTGATGCCTGCCAGCGGACCTTGCTTATCACCGCTGATTCTGCCGTCGAACTGCCGGTGGGTTTGTTCCTCGATGACTTTGACAAACGGCGCCATCTGCTCCTGATTTTGGAAGGTGACCAGCATCAGCATGAGAGGATCGGCTTCTTCCGTCAGTCCGGCCGACATATAGATTTGATCAATGCCGGCGGTGAGCTTGTCGCGCTCCGATGCATCGATGACGGCGAAGAATTCTCGCATGGTGATCTCACCTAGCTCCAGCGTCATCATCTTTGCTTTTTGTATTCCCAGGCGAAGAGCGGTTTCCCGCATGATCGGGGCATAATCGAGTCCGGGCTCGACGGCATTCCCATACAGCTCGGGGTGGAGAATCATGCGTGTTTTCACGGGCGGATTGGCGAGAATCTGCCAGGCGGTGTCCATTCCCTGCTTTTGTATATGCCAGTCGATGAAGTCACGACCGCCGAGATACACTTCGCGAAACGTTTGCAGGGAACCGTTCTGTCCGAGGAATGTGGTGGGCGGGCTCGGTGTGATGGCGATGGCCAGCATGCGCGCCATTTCGCGGGCGGTGCTATTGGCCTTCAGCTTCTCGGCCACGCCATCCTGCACATAAACGGCGTATCCTTCGTGCGTTGCACTGAGCGCCAGCACCTTTTCCGCCGTGGTGGCTTTCGCGATCTGCCCCGCCAGGTCGACGTGCTGGTCTTCCAGCGCATGGGTCAGCTCATGCGCGATAATAAGCTTGATCAACCCCTCGCGATGCATCGGGCTGATTTTCACGACCCGTTCCAGCGCATCGATGTTGCCCGGCAGCAGGTAGAGGATATGATCCTTCACGCCGTATTTTCCCAGCACCGCCGGCGCCGATCCCTTGGCCGACAGACGGGCAAAGGAATTCACATCGATCGCATCGTTTCCGAAGAGACCACGCAACTGCGGCGCGATTTCTTGTGCCATCACCGGCACCAGTTCCCGGCGCTTGACCAGCCGCACTTCCGGCACAGTGGTGAATTTGCGGCCGGCCACCTCCTCGATCATTGGCACCAGCTCCGCGACATAGCGCTGGGCATCTTCAAGCGTATACGCCGGTTCAGCTTCCTTCATCTGATCGTTTTGATTCTCTTTGGGCGGTTCGGCGTCACCGACAAAGACAATTTGCCGGCCATCCGGAGCGACGGCAAATTCTCGCACGTCCATGTCTTCGTAGATATCCATCTCATCCGCGCCGTTCGGCCTGATGGAGACCAGCGAATAGTCAAGGTAATACTCATCCTCTTCATCCTCCTCATCCATAAAAGACAACGGCGAGCCATTGCCGCGAAGGAAGACGATCTGCTGTCCATCGCTGGTGAAGATCGGCGATTTGTCGAAAGCCCCGGTGGTGAGCTGTGTAACGCCGCCGCGGTCAGCGCCCATGATGGCCAGGCCTTTACCACGATATACGATCTGTTTGCCATCCGAACTGAATTGCGCCTCGCTCTCGCTGGGCGTCTCCTTCGGCGGTGCCGGCACGGCGGCGGTCGGAGTACCGGCCAATGGTCGGGGAACGAGCAGATCGATCGCCTTCTTTTCGACATCGAATGATTTGCTATACAGCAAATTCACGCCATCCGGAGCGATGACCGGGTTATTGCCGGTGCCAAGCGAACGCTGCTGCCCGCCGTCAATATCCATCAGCCGCATCTCGGTCTTGCCGCCATTCTCCATGGTATAGGCAATCGTGCGGCTGTCCTGACTGACACTATTATAGGTACCGACCCCCAACATACGCTTTTCGCTGCCATCCGGCTTCATGCGCCAGATCCGATATCGATTTTCCGTTTTCAGACCTGTTACCAGGCGCTGCTGGTAGAGAATATATTTTCCATCAGGCGTAACACACGGATGGGATAAAATATCGTCCTTCGCAGTCAGCAGGCAGATTTCATCCGCCTGCTGGACGTGCCGCAGGTATATATTTTCATTGCGGATATATATGAGGTATGCGCCGTCTGGGGAATATGCCGGTGAATGAATGTATCCGATGTTGGCGCCAATCCGGCGCAGGCCGCTGCCATCCAGGTTGATGACATACAGTGCGTTGAAAACCTCACCCTTCGATATCCTCCATTTATCCAGCGGAACCAGAGGAAAGTGCAACGGATCCTTCAGGCTGGCCGCCGCCACCGTCGCGTAACCGGCCGGGGTATTGACGGTCACCGTGCCGCCGAATGCTCGCACCAGCGGAGCGATCGGCATATACAGACGGTCGCCGGACAGAAACGGCGCCTTGGGCAGCGTCAGGGGCGTATCGCCGATGCTGGCCGCCGTGCTGTTGATGGTGCAGGTGAACGTTACCTCTCCGCGGGTGACAGTGAGCGTTTTCCCCTCCAGCTTGACCTTCGCGCCCAGATTGTCCGCCGTGAGCTGTACCGGCCCGATCAGCACACCGTTGACGATGAACAGGTCAGGCGGCGACACGGCGTAATCAGAGGCATCGAGCGCAAACGCGCGCACGAACAACATAGAGAGAGCGAAGAGCAGGCACAGCAGGCGGGTTTTCCGTAACATGCGATCCTCCTGATCTGCGACATGCGACCACTGCGAGCGATGGCAGGTCATTCGAGCGTCATGCCGTGTCAGATCTATACGGCATTATCGGTGATAGCGTAAGGTCTGTCAAACATGGGATTGGCCTGTTTGGTAGCATTAATTCACCGAGATGGGGATACGGCAAGCATATTTATCGCCGCTCGACTACATTCACCAGGCAATGCAGCGAGCCGCCCAAGTACCAGACCTTTGCGCAGTCAATGGGGATCACCGTGCAGCCAGTTTTCTTGCGGAAGGAGTCGGCGGCGGCCGCGTCCAGGGCTTTGGCGCCGAAGGTGGGCATGTAAAAGATGGTCTTGCCGTCATACGTTTCGACGATGCCGTTGTTGTAGCTCATCCAGGCGCGATGGGTGGCGGAGGGCAGCAGAGGCACACGCACCACGGAGTAGCCCAATGATTTCAGTTGGTGGGCGACGCGATCCAGGCGGGCGGTAAGGTCGGCGCGAAAGGCGGGCGTCGCTTCACCGCCGGCCGGCTGCAGCGCGGCGCGGATTTCAGGATGTGCGGCAGCGATCTTTTCCGCCAGCCGCACATCGCCGACCACAGCGGTGTGGCCCATCACCGTCAGGAACATGCCCAGGTGATGATCCGGCGCGCCGTTCAGCCAGGTGAGCTTGCGGCCCATTTTCCGGTCAAGGTACCCCTTCAACACGGTGACGGAGCGGAAGCGCATGCCGGCGCCGGGGGCGTTCTTTTCAATGATGGACGGGCCGGCGAAGAGGTGGCGGGCGGTGGCGAGGAAGTCGCCGCCGTCGAAGTCGGCATCAGTGCCGCGCACATAGAACGCGCGGCTCATCTGCTGCGCCAGGCGATACGGCACCTCCTGGTCATTGGTGCGCAGCGGGCTGGCCGCCCGCGTGCGTGCCGGAGCGCAGGCCACGGCAGCGCCAGGACGGTCAAGCGCGGACAGCGCCACGAAGCGGTCCTTCGACCAGGTGCTGATTACCTTGCCGACCACCACGCTGCGGCAATGTCCCGCCGGCCAGGCGGGGCCCAACCGGGCTTTCAGGTCATCGAGATCGGATGACTTCCCGACCACCCAGACGATGTCGACCTTATTGCCGGCCGCCGACAGAAATTGCGCGTAGATCTGAGCCACCAGCGGGCCGGCGTCGGGTTGATACTGCATCACGACCCGCGCGATGCGGCCGCCGTCTTCAGGCAGCGGCGCCGCGCGCACCTCCCGCCGACCGAGCGGGCTCCAGAGTGCCCCAACGGCTCCACCGATCAGCAGACCGGCCACCGTCCCTACGACAAGCGGGCGCCATCTCATCAGCGAACCGCTACCCGTCCCACCCGGGCATCTGCCAGCACGGCGGTGATGTCACGCCGATTGGCGGGGAAGATCGCCACCGTTTCGGTTCGGGTGAATTGGCCGGGGTCCAGCCAGGAGAGCAGATCCACTCCTTGCATGTCGTCCCCGAGTTGTTTGCCGGCGGGCAGAGGCTGCCAAGGCGTGATTTGCACTGCCGGCGCCTGGCCCACGGCTTGCGTCTCGATGGCTTGATTGAAGGTTTGCACTTCGGCGGGAGCGGACTTGCCGCCCAGCGATGAACTGAGCACCATCCAGTAGTTTGTCACGGTCGGCATGAGTTGTAGCTGCTGCGGCTTCCCGTCTTTCGCCGGCTCGGCGGCAGGCTTTGGTGCCGGCTGTGCCCACACCAGCGGCAGCTCGACAACGGCGACGCCTTTGCCATCCGATCCCACCGGGATATACGTTTCAATCTGCGTCAACTGATCCGGCGCCGGCATCGACCGCGCCATCGGGTTCATCGTCGTTTTCTGCACCGTCATCGTCACCGGCACCATCGCCAGGTCCGTGCCCGGTGGTGAAGACAATGCGAGCAGCACCTTGACCGGCAGCCCCGGCACCGGTGTGGCAGAGGCAGATATCTGCGCATCGATCGACGGGATCGTCAGGCCCGTTGACGGCAAGGCCGGCACCGCCACAAGCGTCTTGCCCTCCGCCCAGCACATCGGCGGCACCGTCACCATCACAGTGAGCGCCGCGACAAACACCGCGGCTATACACGCGGTCAACCACTCCTGCTTACTCATGGCCCCCTCCTGTTGAAATGAAAGCATTCAATTTGCTATACGAAATAGGAGAAGGAAACGTTACAGACTCGGCTGAAATAGATGATAGTCTGCAACCGCATCCGTAACAGGGCAGACGCCTGTGTGAGGTTATCATGGTCGTCATTTACGGTCACCGCGGCGCCGCCGGTGAGGCGCCGGAGAACACCCTGACCGGGTTTGCCTATGCCCGGTCGATTGGCGTGCAACATTACGAGTTCGACATCCATCTCACCCGCGACGGGCAGGTGGCGGTGATTCACGACAGCAGTGTCAAGCGCACTACCGGCGCGACCGGCGTTGTCGAAGAGATGACGATGGACGAGTTGCATGCCCTCAATGCGTATGGTCGCTTCCCGGAGTGGCCGGAGCGTGCAATCATCCCGACGCTGGACGAAGTGTTTGCGGTCATCGGCGATGGCCACGCCTTCCAGGTTGAGATCAAACGCGCCGCCCCGGACACCTACCCCACCCTGGTCGCGCGGATGCTGGAGGCTGTCGAGCGGCACGGGCTGACGGAGCGGGTGTATGTCAGCTCGTTCGAGACGCCGGCGCTGGCAGCCGCGCGGGAGCTGGCTCCGAATTTGAAGCGGAGTTTCATCACGGGTGAGCCTTCCGACGCCTACATTCAGACGGCCCTCGAGCTCGGTTGCACCATGGCGGCGCCGTATTACCCGGCATCTTCGCCAGAGCTTATCGAACGGTTGCACGCGGCAGGCCTGCTGGTCTGCGGCTGGATGGGCAACGACGCCGAGTCGATCGAGACGATGCTGCAATGGGGTATCGATGGCATCACCACGGATTACCCATCGCTGGCGTTGAATTTTCCAGGTATTTCACCTGAATAGAATGGCCTTCCAGACAGAACGAGGCGCCGAATCAGGTATGATGCTACTAAAAGAGTCCCAGCACTTTTCGCCGATAGAACGGTTTGGCTTGCCGAAAATACGATTCGATACTGTTGGCGCCACCGGTCAATTGAATGATATCAATCGGCGGGTCAGGCACATCCACATTACGGATGACGATTCCCGCCCGCGCTGATATGCGTTTCCATTCGCCTTCGACGTCGAGTCCGATCAACGTATGAGGCCGTTCGTCACCCCCCTGGTACATCAACGCGACGTAGGCCTTTCTCACGAGTTTCTCACCGGCAAAGCAGCGGGAGAGAGCATCGACCAGCGCCTGCGGGTATCGCTCAGGTTCACCGAGCAGAATTTTCGCACCATGCTTGATCACGAAGGATTCGTCTGGCTTCCAGAGCGAACCATCCAGCATCGTGGCGACCTCAGCGGCGAGAAAAGCCTTCCCATACTCCGAGCCCGGATTGAGAAAAAAATCAGCGCCTTGCGTGATGGTGAGAAAATCGCACGCTTTCATGGCAATGTAATTCGCATCCCCCTGCAGCACCTGCTGTAAGCGCACCAGTGCAGAGAAGATCGGGATATATGATTTGCCTTCAATCTGGATCTACCGGAGTTTCAACTCCATATCTTCGTGAAGCTCTACCTGCCCCTTCACGCTTGACGGTGGATCGACCGGGAGTATGAAGAGATCCGATTCCAAAAGGTCGCGATAGAACTGCGGGCAATGCGCGGGGTCCGTAGCCGCCTTCATCAGCGACCGTTCGAGAGCATTTTCTGGTTCGAATGGCATGGTAAACCTCCAAACGATTTTCCGGTGAGTTAACGCTCCCCGGTCAATACGATGTTGATGTTATTCCGACTATCTTTTGCCAAGTGCAGTGTGTTTTCGATCTGCCGTCCGTCTTTCACGACCGTCACCCGGTAATTACCGTAGAACCCGCGCCAGCGGACGGCGCCTTTGCGGTCGGCGGTGACGGTCAGCGACGTGTGCCATTCCTCGTGGATGAGATGCTGCAGCGCGGTATATACCGGTTTCGGGCTCAGGTCCGCATGGAGCATGCCACCGCCGGGCAGCCAGGCGCCGGTGTCGCAGAGATCCCACCAGGTGATGGCCGCCACCGCGGGGTGGGCGAAGCACACGCGGTAAAACTGCTCCGCGTAGTCGGCCTGCGCGGCTTCATCCCACACGCCCTGCACCGGCGAACCGGTGATGGGCTGATTGTTGGAGCACGGGGTGAACTCGGTGATATTCAACTGCTTGCCCAGGGTGGCATACTGATCCAGTGTGCGGTGCACGCCGTCCAGCGGGAAGCGCATGGTGCGCGGCTCGTGCGCCTGGATGCCGATGCCGTCGAACGGCACGCCGTTGGCGACAGCCTGCTTGAGCAGTTCGAAGAATTCCGGGGCGCCGGAGGCCAGTACATCGTAGTCATTCACGATCAGCGTCGCGGTTGGATCAGCTGCTCTCGCCCAGCGGTAGGGTTGGTCGATATTCAAACCGGGCAGGTGTGCCGGTTCGTTGACGACTTCCCAGCGGGTGATCTTCCCCTGGTAGCGCTTCATAATAGCGGCGACGCGCTGCTGCTGCATCTCCGGCGCCGGCTGCGCGTCACACCATGTCGGAACGCCGTCCTCCGTGTTCCACAGCAGCGGATGCCCCTTCATGGCGATGCCGTGCTCGGTGCACCAGTCGACGATTTTATCGGTATAGGGATAATCGGGTTTCCCCTGTAGCGGCTCATACCAGCGCCAGTAAAAGCCGACAGTGGCGTAATTGAACAGGTCCGCAAAGCGCTGCTTATATTGCTCGTCCTTCGCCGGGTCGCCGAAACGATCAAACATGAAAATATTGCCGCCGAAGAGGAAGTCGTGGGAGGTTTGCTCGATGGTCACTTTCGCGCCCGGCACGGGGTGGCCCTGCTCATCGACCACGCGCAGCATGGCGTCGCCCTTGCGGTATTGCTCGATATCCTGTTGCGTCTGCATGATGGCCGCCTTTTCCCGCAATTGCGCTACCTCCATCCACTGTGCCTGCATCGCCCGCGCCGGCGCGGCGGCCTCCTCCGGTGCGGAGAGCGTCAATGAGAGCAGGAAGAGATTGCAGTCTTCGGTTTTCGTATAGGCATCATTGGTGAACGCCAGCGTCAGCAACGAAACCCCTGCCGGCAGGTCGATGGCAATATCGTACTGCGTCCACTGAGCTTTGTCCACCGTCACGACCGCCTGCAGCGTGCCGTCGACCTGCACCGCCATGTGCGCCCACACGCCGTTGACCGAGCTGCTCTGGGCGGTGACGGCCAGCCGGTAATGCCCCGCGGCGGCAGCGCTGATGTAGAAACCGATGTAGCCATCCGACCACAGGCCCCACCCGCCCCACGTCGTCGCGCCGGCGCTTTTTACATCGGCGTCGGCCGCGCCGATGGTGAGCGATTGCCCGCTAGCCGGCACGGCGCCGGCCAACCCAAGCAGCAACAGAAACAACAGCCATCTGCCGTGTACCAATGCAGAACCTCCGGGTACGTTAGATCAGGAAAGCCTTGCGATCAGTAATCGCTTTTCACACGCGATTATCCTGCCTGGATGACCAATTCAACTACCGAACCGAGAAGTATCGCTGCGCAGGTCGGCGCGGTATTTCACGGTTGGGCTCCCTTACTTTACGTCCACCATTTGTGGCTCACCTTTGAAATCGCCCTGGGGAAGTGGAATATTGTATGCAGTATCATCCAGTGTAAGTGTGAGCGTCGTGCGCTGCCGGAGCGGATCGGACAGATAGGCGCGATGCGTGGCGGTGTCGAGCAGCAGCAGGCACGGGGCATCGACGCTGACCGAATGCTTATCGCCATACACGAGAGTGCCGGGCGTATAAAACGCCGCCTGCAACTGCATCCCAACACGCACGGCCTGTAACTCAGGCGTGTTGTGCAACAGCTCGACGTCCGGCTGGCGGTCGGGGTCGACGGGCTGGATGACGTAGGCATAACTGCCATCTTCGGGATGGATCCCGTGCTCGACGGCGAGGTGGAAAAGGTTCAGCGTGACATCGTCGCGTGGGACATATGCTGCTTGCAGCACGACGCGCCAATTGCCGGTGCGCGGCCCGGCCGAGATTACGGTCTGCTGCGGGCCGAGGAAACGGTAACGCACGCCGTCATGCTCGACCCACGCCGGCGCCTCCAGGCGAAGGGCGCCGGGCTCCATCACCCGCACCGTGCCTCCATCGTTCACGCGCACCGGACCGTGCAGCAAGCACTGGTTGACCGTGGTCAACAAAGGCGCGGTCAGCGCGTCGGTGGCCTGGATGCCGGCGCCCAGGCACACCACCTGGTCGTCGAAGCAAAACCAGGCCTTCTTCGCGGAGAAGCGCCGTGCGGCATCCAGCGCGCGGGTATACTCCACCGCCACGCCGCCGTTCCGGCCATCGGAGACGCCCCCCACCCAGGCGGCCGGCAGGCGGTTAGTGGAAAACGCGGGCAACGGACCGTCCTCCTGGGGGCAGGTGACGCCGGGAACTTGCCGCCAATTCCACACTGGAAAGATGCCGGTATACTCCCCACCGCTGCGGTAGAGGAAACTGGCGCCGTCAGCCAGGTAGTAGCCGGACAGGTTTTCGCTGTTGAGTGACTCGACGCCAATCACCCGCTCCGATGAGAGTTTGACGGTGAGACAGAACTCCGGCCGGCGGTGAATGAGATAGTCGGAACGCCAATAAAACCGATTACCGATCAAATCGTTCGGCATGCCGGGAGCGTTCCGGCGCACAGCGGCGGTATAGGCGGCGGCCTGTTCCGGATCGATGCGGGGCATGAGCTTGAGGATCCGCTGCATCGTCCAGCTCTTGCTGACGGGAGAGTTGGGGGCTAACTGTCGTCCACAGGCGCTGATATCCATTTGACCGCGCCAGAGCACCCAGGAAGAGCCGTCCAGCAGATACCGGCGAATGATCTGCAGCTTCTCCGCCGGCATGGCCCAGGGCGTGCCGTGCAAGATGGCCGCCCAACGCGTGGTATCGTCGGCAAAGGAAAGGCCGTAATTGCCGAATTGCTGCTGCGCGCCATGCTGGTGGAAGCTGTAATCCGGCTGGATGCCTTCCTTGCCGGTGACAATGACTTCCGCAAAGATGGCCGTAGCCGCCGTGCCGACCAGCGCCCGGTCGCGCAGCAGCAAGCCGCCCATCAGGCTATTGCCTGCCAGCCAGACGCGGTTTTGCCCGGTCATGCCGATTTTCACCCGCGGCAACACCGTTTGGGTCAGGTAACTGCGCTCGTCCGGCTGCAGGGCATCCCCCAGGATGAGCCCCGTGGCGAAGAGACCTTGCGGCGTGCCGATCTGGTTGAACCACCAGTTCGGGCACTGATAATCGTATTGCCGCCAGTTGGCAAACGCACGATGGATGGCGGCCAGCAGATCATCCGACGCCGCGCCATTCACCCCGCCGCGCCGCCAGGCGATGGCCATCTGCTGCATTCGCGAGACATGTATCGCAGGCGCCCACACCGCGAGCTGCTGCGAGCCATACTCGATATCCGCCCAGGTGCCGTCCTCGCGCAGCCCGGCCAGGTACCCCGCCACCTGCTGCGGATTCACCGTGCTCTGCTCCAACGTGTATTCGCGGAATTGGCCAATGACGCGGTCCAGGTCATCGGGAGCCAGGATTTGGGCCAGCACGGGAAGACCGAGCAGTGGGAGCAACAGCACGAGCCAGAAACGCATACGGATGATCCTTTCGAGAGGATGTCAATCCAGTATACCGGATACTGACCATGCGAGGAAGGCACAGGACTGTCGCTGCACTTCTCGAGATAATTCATTCGCAGAAGAGACAAAACGAGGCAGGATATTTCAGGATGAGAAACATCGTCCAACCTGAAAATCCTGCCTCATTTTGTCTCTCTTGAGAAGAAGATTACGCCTTCACCAGCGACGCATGCGCATCGGCTAGCTGTTTTCGTATTTCAATCTTTTGAGGGCACTTCGATTCACACACGCCGCATTCCTTGCAAAAATTGGCAGGATTGTTGCCGTCTTCGGCGTAGGTCTGCATGCGCTCGTACCAGTAGCGGGCGTGATCCCAGAGGCCGTAGACACGCGCCTGGTTGAACAGGTTGAAGATGATGGGGATATTCACGCCCCCCTGCTCGCACGGCATGCAGTAGCCGCAGCCGGAACAATAGAGATCGGCCATCTTTTTCAGCCGTTCGTAATGTGCGGTGATGGCGTCGATCTCCTCGGCGCTGAGCGGGCCGGGGTTGGAGGCGACGGCAGCGTTTTCCTCGACCTGCTCGATGGTGGCCATGCCGGAAAGGGCGAGGGAGATATTGGGGTTGGCGAGCACGAAGCGCAGCGCCAGCTCCGGCACGCGCTTGATGCCCGGCACAATCTTCTCCAGTTCGGCACTCCCGCCGGCGCCGAGGCGGCCGCCGGCGACCGGGCCCATCACCACCACGCCGATGCCCTTCTCATGCGCGTAAGCGATGCCATCTTCCAGCGCGCGGTCGAGCAGGTTGTACTGCAGTGTGATGACCGCCGGGTAGCCGGAGTCGACGATATTCCGCAACCCCGCGTTGTCATCGTGAAACGAGCAGCAAATGTGCTTGATCAATCCCTGATCCTTGGCTTTCGCCATCCACTTGCCGATGCGCGGCTCGACGGCTTCGGTGTAGAGCTTCCAGTTGATGCCATGGTGGTTGTAGATGTCGATGTATTCCACCTGCAGCCGCTCCAGGCTGTTCTCCAGGTTCGTCCACCAGGTCTTCTCATCTTCGCCGTAATCGGGGTTCTTCGTGGACACGACGATCCGCTCGCGGTACCCCTTCAACGCTTCGCCGACCGCGCGCTGACTGTCCTGGTTGCAATAGCCGACCGCCGTGTCGATGTAATTGACGCCGAGATCGAACGCCCGGCGGATCAAGGGCACAGCCAGCTCGCGATTCACCGGCGACTCGCTGGTCGAGCCGGCCATCGGCAAGTGCATGGCGCCGAAACCCAACTGTGAAATCCGGTAGCCTGTGCGGCCTAATGGACGATATAACATGAAATACCTCGCTGTGGGTGCATTATAGTCGTTGAGCAAGGGACGGGTCAATGCTGATACCACCGCCCCTCCTGCATTGCATGAGATTGTGATCCGCCGTTACGGCGCAGGCGGTTTCAGGAATTCCACGGCATACACAGCCGGCGAATCATCACGCGGGTTCAGCACCAGCCCATACATGTTACTGTGCGCGATCCGGCGATAACTGTCGCGGCCGACGACCGTTCCTTCAAGTTTGACGAACGGCCCTTCGACTTTATCGGCGACCCACCACTGGCCCGGCCAGGAACCGAGTACGTAGACCTGTTTCTCCTCGAACACCACGCTATCGAAGAAGGTTCCCGGGAAAGTGGGTGAAACCGGCGTGCTGTTCAGGTCCGGCAGAGCAATGCGCATCAGCCGGTCGTTTGCTTCTCCCGCACTGTTGCGCCCCACCCAGTAGAGCGCGCCGTCATATGCGGTGAAGAAATCTTGCAGCAAGTGCTGCGGTATCGCGACCGGCGCCACCGACACGGCACGCGTATTGGGGTCGATGAGCAGCGGATACGACGGCAAATCGACCATCGTGCGCCCCACGATGATCCGTGACTCCGCACCGCTGCCCAGCAGCCCGATAAAACTCGGCCGGAAGGACAGCTTCGGCTCTAGTGCCGCTTCCCCGGGCTTGAGCTTCCGGTCAGGTTGCAGCCGCGCCTCATGAAAGATATCGACCGTCTTTTTGCCGCCGGGACCGAGCGAGAGAAAGGCGCACCAGGTGCGGTCCGTCGAGCCGCAGATACAGATGGTGCCCGGGCGCACCGCGGTGCTGACGATGCCTTCCATATCGGGCAACCCATCCTTCGCGGTGAACTCCCAGCGCTCATTGGTGACCGGATCGATGACCAGCAGGTAGGGATCGGCCACCGGCGCGGAGCCATCGGCCTGCTCCCGTTTATGCGCCGCCGGCAACCAGAGATATTTACCGTCGTAACATACTCCGACGAAATTAAAGAAGCGTTCTTTGGATTGGAAGACGAGGGTCAGCCTGTCCTTCGTCTTCATCAGGTATACCTCTTTCGGCCCCCAGACGGCATCTATTCCCCCGCTGCAGGGGAGCCACCCCCAGATGCGCATCGGCGGCGCCGTTTCGCGACCATTCATATCAACAGTCAACAGCTCAATCGGCTGGAAACGGATCTCCGGTTCTTTGGTCGGCGCGGGTGGTTTGACTGGTTGCAGCGGCGTGGGATTGATCGCCCGGTCGCGTAGATCACGCAGGAGTTTCAGGTTGCCCTCGGTTCCCTTCAGTTTTGCCACTTCGCCGATGAATTGCCCCATCCGCGCGCTCATCAGTTCATCATGTGAGACGTTTGCATAACCGATGTTGTAAACCTGGCTGTTCTCACCCCAGGCGTTCAAGGCGGTAATCGCCCGGAGCTTCAGGGCATATTGCTGCTCCGTTGATTCGCCGAGGCGCGGCAGGCTCAGGTAAATCACCATGCCTAATCGACCAGCCACCACCTGTTTCGCACGAGTTTCTGCTTCGGGCTTAACTTCGACGATTTTTAGTAAACGATCTCGCTCGCTGCGCATATATTCGCGGATGCGCTGTCGGATTGCCTCGCCTTCCTGCCCTTTGCCGTGAGAGAAGGCATAGTCGAAAATATAGCGGAAGGTCCATTCGAATCCAGCGAATAGCCGGTCCTGGCTGGTAATCCAGGGATCGAGCGCCGCACCGGTCACCGCCTGGTTGCGTGTGAGATAATCCGACATCCGGTCGAAATCTTCGAAAGCCTGCAGCGCCTTGCGGCTGAAGTTATCGAAGTTGCCATACGGATCATACCCCTGGCTGATCAGGCGCGAGGTGACAACGGCGGCATCATACAGCACCTGGGGCTGCCTCGGTGCGAGCAGCAAGCTGGCATCAAGTAATGAAAGCGCCTCCGGCCAGTTGCCGATGCGTTGGAAGAGCTGCGAGCGTTCATACAGCTGTTTTGCTTCCACCTCGGCATCGTGAGGGGGCACGGTAATGTTGGCGGCTTTCCCCAGCAATGCACCGGTCGCCTTCAACAACCAGGCGCCGGCGGTTGCCGGCGGCAGGTCGGTCCCCGTCGCCCTGCCCAGTTCAACGGTGCCGCGACAGAGCACCAGGTGCAGCGTGACGCGCTGATTCTCGCCCACGCCGTCGAAGCGAAAGTCGCCTTGAAAATACAACGGCAATTTGCGGGTGATGCCGTCGCCGTTGCCGGCCAGGGCTTGCTCGTTGCCCAACGCTCGGGCTTCCGCCAGCTCGACCACCACCAGGCCTTGCTGATCCAGCAAGGCCTGCTCCACCAGCCGGGCATAGCCGGTTTGCAGCGCGTCATTGTGCCGCATCAGGTCATTACTGACGAAAGGGGGAACCGCGTAGATCTCGGTGATCGCTTCAGCGTGTTTCGCAAGCGCCTGGGTGATGCACTGCCGCAGTGCGGTAACATCCTCTTCCGGGTTATTCGACCAGGGGATGGTGCGCATGAAGAGCCGCAGGCCGCGAGTCGTCTCCGAAACCACCAGGGTGAGCGTACGGGTCTTTTCCTTGCCGTCCGATTGCTCTGATGCCTTCACCAGGATGAGCAGATCGGCCTTCAGCAGCTTGCCGGCCTGGACGCGCGCGGCGCTGCCTTCCGGACTGAACAACATCGAAAGCTGCTGCTCCTTGAGAATCCGCTCAATAGCCACCCGTTCCAGCATAGCCATGCGCGGGTCTTCCAGCAGTCGCGCCTCCAGCAGCGCATAACAGGGAGAGGCCGGCAGATCCAGCGCGCGATCCGGCAGCAGTGCGCAAGTCGGCGGGGCGGCCTCGGCCGCTGGTGCGATCTCGGTGATGAAGAGGAACACGAGGGAAAGCAACAAAGGAAGGGCCGTGAATTTGAAACGCATTCGAGAATCCTTCTATATTGGCGGAGTGCCGTAATGACATTGGTTGTGTAACGTTTGCGATTTATTCGCTACGGACGATACGGACTCCTGCTCCTCATCTCATATGCCCGACCCTGATGATAGGGTCAACCACGCTGCCGTTGACGAACCGCTTGTCCGGTGAAAAAAAGGCGACCCTCCGATTTCTCGTGGGTCGCCCCTTCTGCCCCCTGGTTGAGCAAGTCGTTAGCCACCCACCCGTTGATATTCAAGCAGCATAGCCCCCGGCATGTCATCGATGCTGATCCGCAGTTCGAGTAGTTCTCTGCCGCTCATCCGCCGAGGCGCTGGCGCGCTGAAGTCAATGTTCAAGCTGACATCATACTCTGCCGCTTCGTCGATGCCGTGCAGAGCGGTGTGCATGGTGGTAAATGGGCTCTCATGGCGGCGCAAGAAGAGCGCGAAGCCCGCCTGCTGCTCGGGCAGATGGTACTGGTAGGCGCACCAGTCATGCGCGTTGGTGGTCAACGGCAGCAACAGGTAATAATCGCCCAGGTAATAGGGACGCAGCCGCTTCAGCATGGCAATGCCCGCGGCCGCCTGCTCGCTGGGGAAGCCGTCCGTGCGGATATCGCAGTACAGCACCACGCCGGTCGACATGGCGCTCCAGAAGGCATACGGCGAGAAGGTCCAGACGGCGGCGGTGTGCAGCGGCACCCAGCGCGACAGCCCGGCGGTCTGCAGTTGATCGCCGATCTGCAAAGCCTGCCCGTTTTCCGGGCCGCCGACATCGGAAAAGTCGCTGCGCCAGAGCGGGTAGGAACGACGTGTCGTCTCCAGGTCGATGCGCCGCCCACCGCTGGCGCAGTTATCGATGGTCAGACCGGGATGGCGGCTGCGCAGCTCATCCCACATGGCATACAGGCCTTCAATATGGCGGATTTCCGCCATGCCAATGCGGTCCGGCGCATCCATCGCTTGCCAATACGGCAGCGGATCGAAATTGTGATCCTGGCGATAGGTAGTCACCCCGGAAGCGGCAATGATGCCAGAGATGGTCTCCGTCATATACGCGCGCGCCGCGGGATCGCCCAGCTTGAACAGCGCATTCTGATTCCCCGGCAGGATGGTGAGAAATTCCGGATGCTCCGTCATCAACTCGGCGCTCTCGAAGACACGCTCGGGCTCAAACCAGAGAACAAAGCCCATTCCCGCCTGGCGGGCGGCATCGCCGATCGGTTTCAGGCCGTTCGGGAAACGCCCGGGATACACGCGCCAGTCCCCGACGTCCTGCCACCAGTAACCACTGGCGCCGTACCAGCAGGCATCGACCCAGAAGGTTTCCACCCCCAGCGCGTGGGCATGGGCCAGCGCATCGAGCTCGTTTTCCTGGCTGGTCGTGCGCGTGACGTGGTAGGTGGACATCGTCATATGCGCGACGGTGGGCACGGCCGGCTCGCCCTTAACCTGCGGGGTGTAATGGGCCAGGATCATCCGGCGCAGCAGGTTGTTCCCCAGCACGGGGTCGCTCCCGCTCCAGTCGATGCGCAGCAGGCGCGGCGTGCGGATCGTTTCGCCGGGGTGCAGCCGCAAATGCGTGCGCTCCATCCCCGCGCGCAGCCCCACTCCCTGCTCGTCGCGGGTGAACTGCGCCGACCACTGCCCGGACCAGCCGATCGCCAGCACCATGCCGCCGTCCGGTCCCTGCAGATTCATAAACGGCAGCGTCCCGTTGGAGGAACGCCCGCCGATCGGCGCCAGCGTGAGCGCACTGCCGGGGTAGAGACGATCGGTCAACGGCTGGAAGTCATCCATCAGGCACAGACTGCCCTTGGCATGGTGCAGGATGACGGAACTGCTGTGCTGCTGCGCCCAGACGGTATCGAGCGGCAGGATCTCGCTAAGAATCGGCGTGGTCTCGGCTCCGGTGTTGCTGAATTCCAGCACCCAATCCACCGCGGGAAAGGCGGTAAAGGCGAGGACATGCGCGGTTACCACCAGCCCGCTCGCCGGATCGGCATACCGATAATGCGTCAGCGTCCCCTCGTCCACCGCCTCCGCAGACACTTCGACTGACCACTGGGGCAAGAATTCCGTCGATGAACGGCCATCCAGTAAAAAGGTAAACGGGGGATGATTGGTATCCCATACGGCTGTGCTCATAAAAACTCCCGGCAATAGATTGTCGGCACATCATACCATGCCGAGATTGGATTCTGCCAGAACATCAGCCATCGTGGGAGTATATATTTGACCTTCGATCGGAAAGGTCCGATCACGCTAGGTGTAGAATACACTCGCTGATAGTGCTCCGGTATATCAATACCTGGTGAGGTCATTATGAACCGCCGCTTTGCCGCTTTCAGCTTCGATGACGGGCGACCCTCCGATTTCGCCTGGGTCGCCCCTCTCTTCACCCGGTATGGCGCCCGCGCGACGTTCAATATTATCAATGCCCCCGAGCACACACAGCCGGACTATGTGCGACAGGTGAACCGGCTCATCGCCGACGGGCATGAGATCGGCGATCACACCGTGCTGCACCATACCTACATGTATGAACAGCCCCTGTGTGATGGCCGAACTACACCATCCAACGACGACCTGCGGCTGGATCGGGGAGACGGAAGGAACGTCTTTCATTCGCCGCTACATGAAAAGATTAGTGAATCCAGCGGTGTGCAGAGCTTCAGCCGCATCGGTCTGGCGGACGATGTCACCTGGGGCACGCTGACGGACGAGGATTGTGCGAAGATCCGGAGCTACTACGGCGTGTGGGGACACAGCGATATCATGGCCTATCTGGACGAGCTGTCCGCGCGCTACTGCGGCACCAAGGGTTCATCGACGGACCCAGATTCCTGGAACGGCACAGCATTTACGAAAGGCATCTTCGCCGGCTGCCGGACGACGGGCAACCACGAGATCTGGGAGCGGTTGCTGGAGATCCAGCAGCGATGGTATACCGACCACTTTCGGCTTGATGCGCCGCCGACCAACTGGTCGCAGCCCGGCGGCGAGCGTTGCCCCTGCCTCCTCTATTCACACAATGGGAAGCGCTATTTCGATCCGGCTTGCACCATCCTGGCCAACCATTACGGCAAGCTCACCAGCAGTCGGACGGGCCAGCGCCGGTCATGGGCGGACCTGTTGAAAGCATGCGGCTACCTTACCGTATCGGATAGCATTTTCGAGAGTCAGCTTGACGGCTCACTGTTCCGCTCGATCATGGTTGGATTCCACGCTAATGCACACTACTCAAAGGACGACATCGTCTGTCGTGAGCCCGCTTTCGACCGGCTGTGGTTCGTCCCCGCCGAGGTGAATGCTCCCGATCAGCCACCGCTGGCCGGCTCGACAGACTGGCTGAAAACGATCTACGAGACGGAAGAAAACTTCAAGCAGGGCATCGACAACCTGGTGCAGCAATGCGCTCGTGGCTGCATACCGATGGGCCTGTATGACAGCATCGACACCTTCGGCGCCCGGTTGGTGTACGAGCTGTACCTGCAGTTCTGTCAGAAGGCGGGAATTGCATCCGTCACGTTTCGCGAAGCGTATGGGCTGGCCTTCAAGCAGCCGGTGACGGAAGGCAATTTCTTCCGCAATCCGGGCATGGAGCGCACGGTCTTCTCGGTTATCAGCGCAGCTAACGCGCCGGAAGCCCCTGACGGTTGGACGGCCGGCCAGGTGGAAGATATCACGCTGCCCGACGGCAACGCCGCGCGAGCGCTGGTTCTCGCCGGCACCAACCCTGCGGAATACTTCGTCTACGGTATTCCTCCAGGAACGCTGGATTTCACGTTTCTCGCCCGCAAGGGGTCCGAAGCGAAACTGACGGTGAAGGCGGTGCGCAACATCGATCCCTGCCATCAAGCGGAGACCTGTCCGGTACTGGCCGAGATTGCCATCGATGGCGAAGATTGGCAGCGTTATCACACACGGATCGTGCTAGAGGACGCTCTGAAGCTCACCCACCCTTCCGAGCTGTCGCCCACCTGCGACGGGTTGGACAACAAGATCTGCGGACTGGCATTTACGCTGGAGGGAGAAGGCACGCGCTTTGCCATGCCGAATCTGGTACTCCAGCAGATTGAATCTGCCGAAGTAGTGCTTCCTCAAGACCGAAGATAATCGTGGGCAGAATCATTCTGCCACGATACCAGTCTGGAATGCTCATCATGAATGAACACAATCCGGCACCACGCCCATATACCCCCGAGCTGCTGGCGGACATGGCCCGGGTGGAAGCCCACTACCTGTTGCGTATGTCGCGCGAGATTGGCGGGGTTTTTTCCGAGCTAGCCGGCGCATATACACCCTGGCGAGGGATGCTCCCCAACGGGCAGGCCTGGGACGGTTTTCTCGTCCAGGCCGAAGGCTTGCTCCTTGACGACGCTCACACCGAAGACGATTGCGTGGAGCGCTTCCTGGCGTATGCCTCTCCCTTGTTCGGCGCGAGCCCGATGGCCAGTGAAGCGGAGTATGCCGGATATCACTGGTTCGGCTGCTTCCGCTATCACCCGCATCCCGACGAGCAGGCCATCTCGCTGCACATTCGCAACAACAGCATGCCGCAATCTCCCTTTGACGATCTCCCGGCATGTTTCCGTTCGTTGCGCCAACTGGGAGAGACGGCATCCGCTACCGAGCCCTTCGAGGTCGCTGAAGTCATCTGCGGCTCCTGGCTCAACGATCTGCCGGTCTTCCTCGGCCTTTTCCCGCCGACGTACCGAGAATCGCTGGAGGTGAGCCCGCCCGATTCGAAAAGCGGTTTCGGCTGGTGGGGTCAGCTCATCGATAAGACCGGCCGCCTGCACGCGAAACGCGCGGCGATGATATTGGAAACCGGCGTCTTCCCACACTCCCGTAAAACAGGCCGGTGCGGTTTTGCGGAATTCATGCGCTACCTGGCGCAGGAAGGGAAGGTCTGACATGACGAAACCGATTCGCACGGCCGTGGTGGGCCTGGGCGGGCGCGGCGTGTATCTCGCCGGTCAGTATGACAAGCACAACCACCCCGGATTCGAGCTGCACGCGGTTTGCGATCTCAATCCCGAGCGGTTCGGGCAGATCAGAGTGCAATACGGCGACACGGTCAGCTACCACACCGATTTGCAGGAGATGCTGGTGAAGGCTGACGTCGACGCCGTCATCGTCGCCACCAATGACCCGCACCACGTGGAGCCCACCATTGCCGCCCTGCGCGCCGGCAAACATGTATTGGTGGAGAAGCCGCTCTGCCAGACGGTCGATGACGCTCAACGGATGATCGCCGAAGCTCGCCGGGCAAAAGGCATCTTCATGATCGGCTTTGAGTTGCGGGAGGTGTCGGTGTTCCGGCAGATGAAGCAATTTGCCGAGGAGGGACGGATCGGCGACATCAAAATCGGCCACGCCTTCGACAACGTCTCGGTGGGCGGCGATTACTTCTTTCATGACCGGGAAAAGCAGCGTGCCTTCTACCGCACGCTGCTCCTGCAGAAAGCCACGCACTCGCTCGACCTGCTCAACTGGATCATGGGCAGCCATCCGGTGAAGGTCTACGGTATCGGCGGTCTCGATTTCTACGGCGGCCAGCAGGACCCGAACCTGCGCTGCCGCGATTGCACGAAGGAATGCCCGTACCGGGTGCAGCACGAAGGATTCACCATGGACTACGGCGCCGTGGTCGAGAAGCAGGATTACTGCGTGTGGAGCCAGGCGATGGATCTGAATGACAACTCGGAGCTCTGCATCAGCTACGCGAACGGCGGCAAGGCCACCTTCCACGAATGCCACTTCACTCCCGAATATACCCGCGAGTTCTGGTTCGTCGGCACCCGCGGCAAGATGTATGGCTATTATGATAACCCCGGCCGCTTCCTCATCCGCATCGAATACGCCCATTCGCGCGAGCGCCGCACCGAGGAGTTCAAGCCCCCCTACGAAGGCGGCGGCCACGGCGGCGGCGACGACAACCTGCGCAACGAGTTCTACCGCCGCATCAAGGAGAACGATCCTCCGCTTGACGCGGTGGAGTCCGCCTATTACTCCACCGTGCTGGCGATCTGCGCGGAAGAATCGATCGAGAGCGGGATGCCGGTGATGATACCGGCGCTGGAAGAAGCAATCCTGTCAATATCGAATGAAGCTTGAAGAAAGGACCACCTCATGCATGAACAAGCGATGAATGATCCAGGGGTTGTGCCGGGATGGCTGTTGCAGCGTGGGCCATTTGTGGCCACCTGGCAAGTCTCCCCATTGTTCCCCAGGCCCGCGGACGGCGTTGCAGCAGCGGAGTATATTGCACCTGACCGGAGCGACGCCGGCTGGACGTCGTGCGAGGCGAGTCCTGCCGACGGTTTCGTCAATGTGCACTCCCGCTTCTCCGGCGACGATGGGCTTGTGTACCTGGCCTGCCTGCTGAATGTCGAGACAACCGGTGAATGGGAACTGGCACTCGGTCACGATGGCGGCATCCGGGTCTTTGTGGATGGCCGGCCGGTGCTGACCGAGCCGCAATTGCGCAATCCGGCGGTGCCGGGCCGCTCCTGCGTCCGCATCCCCCTGGCCCATGGCGATCATGAAGTTGTGGTGGCCTTCGACCTGGCGGCCGGCGCCGGCTGGGGCATCATCCTGCAGGCTTCCCGGGTGGAGCCGCGCCCGGAGCCGGTGATCATCAGCGACCTGTCCCGCTGCACGCCGGCCGCCGGGCTTTCGGAACGGCACCAGCGCGGGCACTGGAAGGTCGTGCCGTATTCGACCGCCACCTTCTCCGGCAATAGCCTGTGGGCATTGAAAAACACCGATGCCCCGGAGGTGGTCCTGCCGCTGCATGCCGCGGGCTGGCATGCCGTGTATCTGGGGTTGAGTAATGGCGGTATCCCGGTCGCGGCGAACCCGAATGTCGTGCGCGTCAAGCTCTCTAGCGATGCCGCCTTCCAACATCGCTCGCAAACCCAAGGCCGTTGCGAGGAGGTGTTCTTCACCTGCGCCGACCTGACCGGGCAATCGCTGCATATCGCCCAGCAAACGGAAGGTTATGCTCGCGCAGCCTGCGTGTGTTACGTGAAACTGGTGCCGTTAACCGCTGCCGAAGTCGAAGCCCTTGGGGAAGACCGCCGCCAGTGTGACACCCGGCGGCTGATCGGCACCATCGATGGCTACAGCTTCCTCTACGAGCGCCGGCCGACGACGGAAGCGGAGCTGCTGGAGGAATTCGAGCCGTTCCGCCATACCGACTTCGGCACCATCTGGTGGCAATACACCGGCGCCGACCTGGTCAACTACCGCAGCAACCTCGGCACTATCGCCGGGGAACATACGGATACCTTTCCCGATGAGGGATGCGGCTACTTCACCGAGTCCGTGCAGGCGCTCATCGACCGCGGCATCGATATCACGAAGGTGGCGGTAAAGGCCTGCCACGACCGCGGGATGGCCATCCACATAGGTATGCGCCCCGCGGCGTGGAAGTTCGAGCTGTCGTATGAGGATTACTTCATCTCCGACTTTTACCGGGCGCACCCTGAGTGGCGCTGTATCGACCGCGACGGCACGCCGGTCACGCGGATGAGCTTTGCCGTCCCTGAAGTCCGCCGGCACCTGCTCGGTATCTTCCGCGAAGTGCTGGAGGCTGAACCGGACGGGTTGAACATTCTGTATACCAAGGGTATCCCGCTCCTGCTGTGGGAAGACGCATTCTGCGACCGTTTCCGCATTGTCTACGGCGAAGATGCGCGCTCGGTGCCGGAAGATGATACGCGCCTCTACGATTTACGGGCCGAATTCCTCACCGAATGGATGCGCGAGGTGCGGCAGTTGCTGGACGACTTTCAGCGCGAGCGCGGCTTGACGAAACGCCTGGCGCTCTCTGCGATGTGCTTGGAAACCGAGGCGGAAAACCGGAAATTCGGCGTCGACGTTGCTCGTTGGGTGCGGGAAGGAATGGTGGATCAGATCGGGGTGCTGCAGTGGCCGGGCTCGTCAATCGAGCTCGACTGGTTTCAACGCATCGTCGACGGAACACCAGTGACGGTCCACCCAGGCCAGGTGACCTGGAAACTGACGGATGCCGGCGCGATGTTGCAACAGGCGCAGGCGTGGGAAGATGCCGGCGCCGATGGCCTGCTCTTCTGGGATCCCAGCGCGAAAGTGCCCGACGGCCTGTTCTGGCCCATCATCAGCCGCCTGGGGCACGTAGCGGAAACTCGCGCCCGCCTTGCAGCAGGTAAACCCGGCCCGCTCATCACCTTTATCAGCGAAATGGGAGACGAGCCCACCTCGCGCTGGCTGGCACATGTCGGGTTCTGACTCCCTATCATACACCCGGATTAATCATGAAGCGCTGTAGCCGCATCCCTTTACGGGTGCGCGAGCGCTTCGCGATCAATCCGGGTGTGTTCCGGTAAAATAGTGCTCTAGCAATTCCCGCGGGCTGCCGTCGAATTCCGCCAGTTGCGAGATGCCCTGCCCCTGCTGATTGCCGCCATAGAAATCCACGAGGGTTTTTCCCTGCCACGCACAGAGCTCGGCATCCGAGGCGCTGATCTCGCGCACGTCGGGAAACAGGTCCGGCTGCGGCACAAACTCGGGGTCGCAGGCGAGGAACGACCGGCCTTCAGGCGCATCCTCCCAGTGGAGCAGATCGCGGGAGCGGGTGATCCGTGTGTCATACCTGCCGTCCAGCGCCTGCAGATACAGGGTGTAATAGGTCCCGCCTTCGTAGTATAGCGCCGGCCCGCCGACATACTTATCTCTGCCATATATTGCACCGGGGATGCGCGACCAGTTGAGCAGATCGTCCGATGTGCAATACTTGAAAGTGAACGGCGGCGGCCATTGCTGATCATCCGTTTCGTAGAGCAGAATGAACGAGTCCGCTCCCCGGCAGACTGCGGTGTTGAACAGCCGCTCCCCGTTCTCCGATTCAATCACCGTTCGCGGTTCCGTCCAGTGCACCAGGTCATCCGATGAGGTCATCACGATGCGGCGGATGTGCCACCAGGGCTGATCCTCGCCGTAATCGCCGGCAAAGACATACACGCGCCCGTCCCACACAAAAGCGGACCCGAAGTAATGGTTGCGCAGCACGACACTGACGATGCGGTCCTCTTCGACATCGCGAATCCGGATCTCATCTTCGTGAAAGCGATATTGTGGAATCTCCAGCGGGAATTCCTTCGCCTTCGGTATGTTCTCCAGCCGGTACAGGCGATCCCGCAGCACGAACGGCGTGGTCTCGACAGACAGCGAATCGCGTAATACCGCTTTCCTGATTAACCGATTTCGCCATGACATGTTGATCGCTCCAATCCTCGACTTTATAGCATACTCCGGTTCTCGCCACTACCGCTGTGTGACTCCTCTCCTTTCCGCGCACTGGTTGGGAATCCTGCCGGTTGGCGGATGGCCTGTTCGGAAGATCGACCACGTTGTCCCGGTATCCCTTGACCACCACATGCCATATCGAATTATCAGCATAAAAAAGCCGGGCAACCATGCGGTTGCCCGGCTTTGCGCTTTCGTGCTTTTTTTACGGCACGGTTACCGTCTGATTCAGATACAACAGACCCAGGGAGCAGGCGCCCTCTACGGTGAGGGGCCACTCGCCCGCCGCCACATTTTTGAACTGCAGCGTGCACTGCTTGCTGGCGCCCGGTTTGATCATGCCGAAAACGAGCGGCAGGGTCACATTGGTCGCCGACCCATTCAGCGTGGCCGCTGTCACGGTGGTACCATACGCCTTGGTCTCGTGCGGATTGCTGATCTGTACTCGCACGGTGATAGTCCGGCCGTTACGGACAATCGATGTCACCGAGAGGATCAAGGCCGAGGATTGGAATTCATACGCGCCCATATCCACCACCCCGTTGACGATGCGGGGGTTGCCCGCCAGGTCGGTGGTCAGGCCCAATTGGGTGACGATATCATTGAAGCCCGTATCGATGCAGGGGGAATCCTCACCCAGCGACAGATCGTCGGGAGCGTCCACAAACAGCGGATCGGCGTCGATGATCGCGATGCCGGTTTCCCAGCCGCCCTGTATGTCACTGTAGACCACCGTAGTCGGGGGGATAAGGCCGAAATCTTCGTTCTCCGTCAGATCGCTGAGCTGGTCCGGTTCGTCATTGAGCAGGTTGTCCCACAGGATGCAGTTATAGATTTCGCCCATGACCAGCACGACGCCACCGCCGTATGCCAGCACGTTGGGTTTGGTACCGGAATTGACCGTGGTGGCATTGGCGGTTACCGAGTTGTTGTAGAAGGTGCAATTGACCGCCCGCGTGGGTGCCTCCGTGCCTCCCGTGATGGCCGTGGATATGCCCACCCACGCCCCGCCGCCGGCATATACGTACCCCTGCTCGCTGGTGTTTTCGCCGAACACGCTGTTGCCGCTGAAGGCGCAGTCGCTGCAGGTGAAATCGCCCACCGTGGCCAGGGCGCCTCCGAGAGCGAGCACTTTCTCGGCATGTTCACTGCTATACTCCGGGTTATCCACCGCATGGGTGGCATATGCCTGGTTGCCGGTAAAGAGGCACTTGGTCGCCATGCCGGACCCGATGCATACCACCGCGCCGCCAACGGCGCCGGGGCCTAAAGCATTATCCGCGAATGTGTTGAGCTGGGCGGCATTGTCACTAAAACCACACTCAGACAGCATCAACGAGCCGTAGGCCTGGCCCCCAGATAGAAGCGCCACGTCGAGCTGCGCGATCGCCCCTCCGCCCTGCCCGGCGGTGTTATCCGTAAATAAGCAGTTGGTGGCCTGCACCGTCTTCTCCGACACGATCGCGCCGCCGACCCACTCGGCGGAATTCCCGGCGAAGGTGCAGTCGGTGGCGGTCAGCGAGCCGACGGATGACGGATCGGAATTCCCTGGGGGATAGCTCACCGCGACGGCGCCCCCCGCGATGGCGTGATTGTCGGTGAACAGACAGTCCGTCAGCACGACATCACCCTCCCAGTCAGTGATTGCGCCACCATAATATGTCGGACTGAAGGGATAATACTCAGTGTTTTCAGTTGATTCATTGTTATCAAATACGCAATCGGTCGCCGACAGCGTGCAATCGCGTTCCACCACGACGGCGCCATAGGAGGTGCGACAGTTCTGGATCGTAAGTTGGTCGAAGGTGGCGTTTCCCAGGTCCGTGACCAGGACACAACATGTTGCCGTGGACGACGCCGACGATCCATTCAGTATCCCGTTGATGATGGAGACTTCGGTATAAATCACCAGCGGCGCACTTGTCGAGTCTATCGCGATCTCGTTGTCTTCCAGCGAGATGGTGTCCGGAGCGAGATCGGCGTTCGCCAGGCCGACGGCATCGATCAACTCCTGCCAGGTGGTCGCAGTATAGTCGGCCGCGCGCAATGGCGCGGCAACCAGAAGCAGCACGAAGGCCACTCCTGTCAGCAAATTGCCAAAGGATCGAGTTAACATACTGATGCTCCCTTCCGTCAGCGTGTTGCATCGATAGGGTATTCCGCCGTGCGGTACGTCAGCATTGGACTCGTTTTGTGCGGGAATTGTGAACTGGCCTGTCGATGAGTAGTTGCGGTATCTTTGTGTCGGTGGAAGCTAGTGATCGGCAGCAAACACGCCGTGCAAATTAAACTATATAGAGGATACTCAGAGCAGACGTGATTGTCTGTAGAGGATTTCACCCACGCCGCCAAACATGCAACAAGAATGTGATCCCCTGAAGCCAATTATGCGCATTGCTGTCACAGCCCGGTCGGCACATCGTCGCGAGATGGGGATATGCGAAAACTATTTTTCGTCCCACGCCCTATTGGCATTAGCGGTCACTGGATATTGCCATCTTCCGGCCAGTCCGTCACCGGCAGCGCCGGCCGCAGCTCGTCCATATACAGACCCATCTCCGCAAATGGGATCGGCTGAAAGTCCGGCAGGTGAGCATAAACTGCGGCATCCGCGCGCAGGCGGAAGTCTCCGTGGGCGGCATTAACAAAGCCCGGGTCATCGGTCGTGATCCAGTTTTCGGCATCAGTGAGCTGCCAATTGCCGCTTTTTACCTCATTACAGCGCACAAAGACATTGCGCGCGGCACGGTTCACGCGGGGTTGGCCGGGCTGCGAGGTCATGAAGCCGACCAGATCGGGATAATGGGTGGTATACGGCGGTTGCGTGATGTCGACGTCTTGCAGCAGGAGTTTGGGCCAGTTAAAGCTGCGGCCGCCGTTGAGAACTTCCTGCCAGAGCTTGTCATCCCACGGCGCTGACCCGAGCGCGCGCTTACAGTCGACAAAGATATTGTTTTCCGCCTGGTTGTTATGCCCACCATGCGAAAAGACGGTGCCGAACGATCCCTTGCCCGGCTCGCCGCACCGATAAAATATGTTGCCGATCACCGCATCGCCGCCGTCGCCGTCATCAAAATAGACCGCCGCGTTGCCGTGGCCCATCGGGCTGCCGATGTGGTGCCAGAAGTTGTAGCGGATGATATTGCCGCGGCACGAGGGATTGCGCCCCTTGTATAGCGCGCCGCAGTCGTCGGTGGCCATGCAGACATGGTGGACGATGTTGTATTCGAAGACGTGGTCGTTGCCTTGAATGCTGATGGCCTGGTGCGGCGCATCGTGGATCAGGTTGTGCTCGGCCCGGTTGCCGACGCCGGATAGCGTGATGGCGTTGGCGTAGGTCAACTGCAGGCAGGCGAAACGCCAGATGTGGTTGTTGCGCGCCAGATGGCCGGCAGGGGTCAGGGTGCGGCGGTCGCCGCCGATCAGTGACAGGCCGCCGGTACCGGTATCGTGGATATCGCATCCTTCAACGATGTGGTTGGTGCCGCCGTTGACCTGTATGCCGGTCATGGTCAGGTTGCGCAATTCACAGGCCTGAATTCGCACATCGGAACCGCCTGTCACCTCGATGCCATGGCCCCAGCCATTCTCGACGATAAGACCGCGTAAGATGATGTGCGAGGCGCCGCGCACGGCTACCACCGGCTCGTGCAGCGTGGTGATGACCGCCCGGGATTCGGCCAACGGCGATGGCGGTAAAAAATATAGGCGGCCGGAGGCCACATCGATTACATACTCACCCGGCTTATCTAACTCCTCCAGCACGTTGAAGGCCCGGTAGCGCCGTGGCGAGGGATTTCCCTGCTTGAGTCCGTATAGCGCCGGCACGGCGAGGGTAATCTGGCGGCGCTCGCGGTCGATCTGCCCGATCCTGATATTCTCCTCATCCCAGTCGTAACACCAGAACCCTTGCAGAAAGACGCCGTCCTCGACGCGCCAGCGGGCCGGCCGATCGCCGGTGTAGGTGAAGGTGCCAGGAACCTTCCCGCCTTCCGCCCGGCTTTCGCCCTGCACGGCGATACCGGCGATGGTTGTCCAGCCGGTGTCCGGCCAGCAGGCCCGCGTCATGCGCTGATCGTTATAAAACAGCTCCGGCAGCGGAAACCAACCCCGGTAGATATCCGGCAGCTTCTGCGGCAGCGGCACCTTGAGCGCGCGCAGGTCGGCCTGCACCACCTGCCCACGCACTCCAGGGTCCAGCCGCTCCAGCACCGCCGGGTCCGTCACCGGCGTGAATGCCACCGGAGGAATCACTCGCCCACCGGACAGGCGCACCTCAGCTCCCGGCAGTGCCCGCCACATTACCGGCGCCCCTTCCCAACCGCTGTCGGCAGCAGTCAGTTCAAAGCTGGCATTGCGTTGATACGTGCCTGCACCTAGCCAGACGGTAATCCGCACCGGCGCCTTTTGGGCAACCACCGCGCGCACCGCCTCCCGCGCGCGCTCCAGGGTTGCGAATGGCTGCTGACGCGTTCCCGGCGCCTTGTCGTCACCAGTGCCCATGACATAGAATTCGACGGTTGGCAATACCGCTACCTCCGCTGCTGCCGGCAACAGGCAGACCACGACCGCCAGAAAGGCCAGCACACATTGAGTTATTAAAGACATGTGAGCGACTCCCGGATATTAATATCACATCGTTGCTCGTACTACGTGTCTATCGGCACCATTTGCAGCTTACACATTTACCAGCCGGCGCTGTGCCAGTTCTTTACGCGTGAGCTTCAACATCGCGAGCGCCTTCTCGCAGTACTGCATACGCTCCGGAGAAGGTCCTGTTTCCCAGGCGCAATGGGCGCCGCCCAGCTCCTTGAGCATTTTCGCCAGGCGAGGCAGTTGCTTCTGCATCCGCTCGACTTCCGCGGCGAAGGTTGCCGGATTGCGCGAGATGCGGTTGCCCGTCTGTGCGACATCGATGCCCAGGCGCTCTTCTTTATGCAAAATGAGCCAGCAGGTGGAGATGGTGTTGAAATAGTTCACACGCGCCAGGCGGGCCAGCAGGCCTTTCAGCCCGTCTGCCTGATCGTCGGACAGGCCGGGGTTCTTCACGATCGTCAATGTAATCCCCTGCGAGAGATCGATCTCCGGCAGGCGGATAATGGTGGTCGCGGTGTCACCGTCGTAAGTCCAGCCACAGTCGCCCAGCCGATATGCCCATGGCAGCGCAGTGTCGCCAACGCGCACTTCGGCGGGGGGCACGGTGCCGGGCAGGCGCACCTCCAGCGAGCGCGTGAGGGTGAAGCCCTGGTAACCGCCTTCGGCCGCGCCTACGGTGATGCGACGGGAGGTGCCCAGATCCTGCTGGGAGAGCGGAATCCAGGCCGACTCCTGCCCTTGATAACCTTCGCTGATGCCGTCGTCCTCATACAGGCGATATTCGCCGTCCCCACCGGGATAGGCGGTGACGACCAGGTGCGGATATGCCCCTTCCTTCAGGCGGGTAACCGCTGGTTGACCGGGAATGATCGCACCTGGACGCACGAACACCGGCACTTCCGAGACGAGGTAATGCCGGCGGATGATCTGGCCGCCATCCTCGTAACAGCCGCGCGCCGTATCGAACCAGCGCCCCTCCGGCAGCCACACCTGCACCTGGGCCATTTCCGTCTTCTCGTCCGCGGGGGCCAGCACCGGGGCGACCAGCAAGGCGTCGCCGAACAGATACTGATCGGGGAATTGATACGCCTCCGCCGCTTCGGGATAGGCATAATACATGGGCCGGTTCAGGCTGATGCCGGTGTCGTAGCACTTGCGTGCCTCGGTGTAGATATACGGCACCATTTCATAGCGCTGCCGGATAGCGTTCACCATGATTTCGTTATACGGATCGGGGTAGGCCCAGACACGCCGCTCTGCCGAGGGGTTCTTTGTGGTGTGCGTGCGCAGCACTGGAGAAAAGATGCCGAACTGAATCCAGCGCGTATACAGCTCGGGGTCGATGGCACCCGGCTGGTGCCCGCCAATGTCATGGCTCCAGTAGCCGTAGAGCACGTTGGCGGCGGTGGAGGTGAAATACGGTTGAAATTTCAGCGATTCCCATACTGAGTAGGTGTCGCCCGAGAAGCCGATGCAATACCGGCCGGCGCCATATCCGCCGAAGCGGCTGAAGATGAGCGGGCGTTTCCCCTTGCGCTCGGGATTCCGCGCCATGTCGGCCCAGTGAAGGTGGTTGATCCAGGGCAGCGTATCGAGGCCGGCCATCTTCGTGGAGGTGCCCTGCTGCCAGTCCATCCACCAGAAATCCACGCCGTCTTTCTCCTGCGGATGATGCAGGATACGGAAGTATTCACCCATATACTTGGGGTCGGTAATGTCGAAGGGGACGCAGTCGGTCTTGCTGGGATCGAGCCCCATCGCCTCCGCCATCTCTTCGAACTGCTCTTCGTGCTTGCCCACGCCGTCGGCCGGGTGCAAGTTCAAGGTGATCTTCAAGTCTTCGGCTTTCAGATTGCGCAGGAAGTCCTGTGGGTCGGGGAAGTAGCGGCGGTCCCAGGTGTAGCCGGTCCAGCCTTCCAGGTGCCAATCCATATCGACCACCATGACGTCGATGGGTACCTTGCGCTCGTTGAACTGGCCGACCATTTGCTCGATTTCGTGATCGGAATAGGCCCAGTAGCGGCTCCACCAGTAACCGAAAGTGTAGCGCGGAGGCAGTGGCTGGCGGCCGAAGACCTGCATGGCATCGGCCAGCGCTCCGGCGTAATCATGGCCATGCACCAGCAGATACCAGTCCCGGCGCGTGCCTGCCGGGCGTGGGGTCACCCATTCCGGGTCCCCGTCCATGACGACGTTCGGGCTATCATCCACCAGCGCCCAACCGCTGCGCGAGATGAAGCCGTGTCCCAGATCCACCGGTGCCCACTTGTTCGTCGCCTTCATCTCGCCACGGGCGTTTTTCCTGTAGACCAGGCTCTTCCCACCCTTCACGCCATCCAGCGTGCGGATAGTCGCGCCCAGGTTCTCCGTATCTTGCATGCCCGGTACCCAGGTGACCTTTGCCTTCTGCATGGAAAACGTCACGGCCAGATTCTCCGCGGAGAACGGTTGTCCATCATCCATATAGGTCAACGTAAAGCCGTCGGTGGACAGGTGAAGCGTTTTTCCCTTCACCTGCTTGGTGAATTGCACTGCCGGCATCGCCCGGTGCACCACCGCCAGGGTGGCTCGATCTTCAAAGACACCGTCCTCCGCCCATTCCAAGCGAACCATTCGTGGGGTTAACAGCACGAAACGCGCGCTGCCGAAGGTGACGGTGTTCTCCAGGGTCGGCTTGGGATTGTATAGAGTCATGGCGGTTACTCCGAATAATTCGTTACTTGTACGGTAATTCTACCGGGAAACACCTGGCAGTGAAAGGTTGCTCCCTGGGACCGCCGGCGTCCCGCGCCGGCCTTGAGCGAGCCGGGAGAAACAATAATGCCCTTTCTCTCACTCGTGCTCGTTCACGTAACTATTCAATACAGTGGCGGGCTGCCGCTTATCACAGCTCCTCACCTATTGGGGCCGGCGCGGGACGCCGGCGGTCCCAGGGAGATCACTTGCCGATGGTAATCTCCCCCGAGCACTCCTGCCCATCGCCGCGCAGGTAGGTTCTTATCGAATACAGGGCATCGGGGTTGTAGTCGATCACCCGGCAGTGGTAAATCAGGGTGTTCTCTGTTTCCTCGATGAGTTGGACGGTATCAGGCAGTTCATGGCCGTCGCGGGTGAGGTAGATACCCGTCATGGTGGCAGCCTCTTTGCCGCGGGTGAAGGCGAGGGCCACGGTGTAGGTGCCGTCGCCGGTCAGGATGTCGTTCACCCACCAATCATGCAGGATCCAGCCCAGCGCGGGGTAATGCCAGGACTGCACCAGTTGCGTGGGATCGGATAACGGCCTGGCGTATTGGACGCCCAACTGATCCAGGCGCGGCAGGTGTGCCTGCAGGCGGGGGGCGAAATCCTCCCACTCGCGCAGGTCGCGCGCGGTCCACCCCTGCTCAGCCAGCGCGAGAAGACGGGGGAAGAGCATGACATCGACCTGCGACTGCGGTTGCTCCCACAGGCAGGCGTGCGGACCGAGGATCAGGTGTTCTGCTTCCGCCGGCAGCTCCGCCGGGACGGGCTCGAATTCGTAAATGCGCCGGGTCACCCGCGCTCCGTCATAGTAATCGAAGTAGTGGTGGCTGGCGGGAGCGATGACGGCGGGGTGGCCGGCGCGCGCTGCCTCCAGCGCCGGATTGATGGGCGTGGTCGTCTGGTGCATCCAGTCGAAAAACTTGTCATAATGCCACTGGAGGATGACGCTCCCCTTCGGAAAGATGCCGTCCCAGGCGAGATCGTCCCACAGTATGGGCGCCTTCCCCATGTCAACCACAATCTGCGCCACCCGGCGCATCAGGTAGCGGTAGAGCAGATGCTTGCGTGGGCTCCCCTGGCAGTTGGCGAAGAGCTGCTGCATCTCCGGGGTGTTCTCCGCCTCCAGGCCTTCCTCCTCGATTCGCCGCTGGCAATCCGGGCAGTGCTCCCACGCCGTGCCGGAATACTCGTCGCCGCCGATATGCAGGTAAGGCGCCGGGAACAGCGCCGCCACCTCGGTGAGGATGGCGTCGATCGCCTGGAAGACGTCATCGCGCCCGGGGCAGTATTCCATGGGCCCCTTCCCGCCGGAAAGCGCGGGGTGGTTCACGCAGAGCAGCTCCGGGTAGGGCTGCATGATGGCGTCGGAGTGGGATGGGAATTCGATCTCCGGGATGATCATTACCTGGCGCGCGGCGGCATAGGCGACGATCTCGCGGATGTCCTGCTGAGTATAGCGCCCCCGCGCCGGCGGCCCCGGCTGCGGCTCCTGCAGGTGCGCGGTCAGCAATGGGAACCTGGCGATCTCCAGCGTCCAGGCCGAGCCGTCGATCAGGTGCAGGTGCAGCCGGTTCATTTTGTAGAAGGCCAGCAGATCGATGCAGCGGAGAATGAACTCCTTGGGATAAAAATGCCGGGCCACATCCAGCATCACACCTCGCCAGGCGAAGCGCGGCCGGTCGGTGATGACGCCGCACGGCAGTTCCCAGGCGACAGCGGCGGGTGACTCGCCGAGAATCTCGCGGGGGAAGAGCTGGCGCAGCGTCTGGCAGGCGTAGAACACACCCGCCGGACGATATGCCAGCACCTCGATGCGCTCCGGTCGGATGGAGAGGATATACCCCTCCTCGCCCAACTCCACCTGATCGTCGCTCATACGCAGGATGATAGCGCTGGCGGACTGGTCCCCCACCCCGGCCTGCACGCACAGCGCAAAGCCGGTTGCCGGAGCCAGCACCGCGGCAAGATACTGCGCGGTCTCCTCGCAGCCTGGTCCTGCCATGATCACCGTTTCCTCCCGCAGGCGGAAGGCGCCGGGCAGCGATTCGACCTGCGCAGGCCGTGGAATGATCTCATGTGCGGTGATCTGCGACATTTTACAGCTCCAGATGGTCGATAAAACATGCTTCCGGTTGCTCCAGGCCGTGCAGCTCGAAGACCACCAGCTCATTCTCGCCCCGGCGCAGCAGCGGCGCGGGGACATACATGGTTCGCAACGGACCGATCTTCCAGTAGCGCCCCAGGTTGAAGCCGTTGAGGAAGGCATTCCCCTTCGTCCAGCCGGGCAGCGTCAGGAAAGTATCCACCGGCTCATCCACGCTGAAGGCGCCGCGGTAGAAGGCCGGCCCCTGCCACTCGCCGAGCGGTGAGAAGCGCAGGTCGGAGAGATCGTCCAGCGGCAGCGGGAAGATGGACCAGTGGAAGAGCGACTGCCCGCCAAGTTGCGCGCTGTCGGAGATCCCCTTGCGATCGGTGATCATATGCGGGCCGAAGTTGACGTGCCCCTGGTTCTCCACCAGAATATCGAGCTGGAAGCTTCCAGCGTCGAAGCCCAGCCGCACGGTGGTCTCCTTGTTGTCGCGCTCCAGCAGGCCGCGGTACTCGCCGTCCACATAAACCAGCGCGCGGTCGCGGCATTCGTAGAGTTCGAGGGGTTCTTCCTGGCGTGGCCCCGTCAGTTGCGTGCGGTAGAGGATGAAGCCGTAATGCTGTCCCAGCATCTCCATCGACTGCGGCGTGACGCTGCGCACCTCGTGCGAGATGTCCGGCAGCGAGGAGAAGAGCGGCGCGTATTCCGTCAGCGCCACCGTGCCGTAGGCGCGCTTCGGGCTGGGATCGGGCACCGGCATGTCGGGCAGCGGGCGGTATTTCGCCACCACCTCGCGCACCGCATGGTATTGCGGCGTCGGGTCGCCGGCTTCGTCGAGCGTAGCGCCGAAGTCATAACTGGGGTTAATCGTCGGTGTGTATTTATCGTAGCGGTTCGCCCCGTTCATGAAGCCGAAGGTGGTGCCGCCGTGGAACATGTAGAAGTTGACCGACGCCCCGCGCCCAAGCATGTCGTCCAGGAGCGCCGCCACCTCCCGCGGGTCGCGCTGGTGGTGCTCCCCGCCCCAGGTATCGAACCAGCCGTTCCAGAACTCCATGCAGACCAGCGGCCCCTCGGGCTGGTATTTACGAATCTGCTGAAAGGCGTTCTCCGGGTTGGAGCCGAAGTTGCCGGTCTTTAGCAGATGCGGCAGCGTGCCGCCCTGGAAAGAGCTGTCCGCCAGCCCGTCCGAGGTGAAGAGCAGCACGTCTACCCTATGCTCGCGCAGCTTTTGCTCGACATGCTGCAAATACTCATGGTCGTTGCCGTAATAGCCGTACTCATTCTCCACCTGCATGGCGATGATGGGACCGCCGCTGGTGATCTGCAGATGCGTCAACCGTGGGATCAACTCGTCGAAATAGCGGTCCACCGCCGCCAGGTAGGCGGGATGGCAGCAGCGCAGGCGCATGCCCGGATCGGCCAGCAGCCACGCCGGCAAGCCGCCGAAATCCCACTCCGAGCAGATATATGGCCCAGGGCGCACGATGGCGTGCAGCCCGACCTCAGCCGCCAGCTCGACGTAGCGCACCAGGTCGAGCCCGCCATCGAACCGGTACTCGCCCGGCCGCGGCTCATGCAGGTTCCACGGCACATATGTCTCCACCGCGTCGAATCCGCACGCCTTCAACTTCAGCAAGCGGTCGCGCCAGTATTCCGGCACGATGCGGAAATAATGCATCGCTCCCGACAGGAGCTGCATCGGCTGCCCATTGAGCAGAAACTGCGTTTCGTTAACGGTAAACTCACCCACGAATTGATTCCTCATTAAAAAAAGTCATGCTCGAAGTGGTGACGATATCACAGCCACTTCGAGCACCTTATTATTTCTTCGCCTGAATGGGACCTTCTCCTGCATCGCACGGTGCAGGACTGCTCTGCTCAAAAGGGGTCGCGCAATATCACCGGTACCGCCGTGTTGAATTGCGCCTTGTCATGCGCGAACCAGTCGTCGATCTGTTGGGCGTCGACCGGCATGGGCGAGATATTCGGCAGGGTTTCACTCAGATTATTCACATTCTGGCGGCCGGGATCTTCTCCGAGCGCTTTCAACATGGGGCAGTAGAAGTTATTCACCCAGTTATTCGAGTCCATCACGCCACGGTCCGCAATACCCTTGAGGAAACTGACCAGTTCGTGCACAGCGGCGATCCTGGCTGGTTTATCGGCAGGATCGATCGCGTCTAAGGCCTGCGCCAGCGTCCGCTCGTGCAGGTAGAGCGCGTAGAACTCCCACCGTTCCCGCTCCGGTCCACTCGTCCCGACTTTGCGCCGTATGGCATCGAGCAGGTAGAACCCCTTCTTCATGAATCCGCTCATATCAATCCGGCCCGCGGCAAAATCATCGTAGAGTGCCAGGTAGTTATAGAATTCGACAGTGGCGGAGGGGAACATCTTCGCGCAGAAGTCGCGCCGCAATCCTTCAATGTCGGTGTTGACATCCCATTTCAGCCGGGTGGACACATAATGCGTGAACCCGTTTTTCGCCCAGTCGTGCATTATCTCCGTAGAGAGGCCGAACGCATTATTGCGGGCGTAAAAGGGATAGAGCTTCAGGCGGTCCGTCTCGAGGTAGGACACCGGATTGCCCAGCCCCTCACCCCACCCCCAGTAAATCCACGACCAGGCCTCATTGATGAGCAGGTGGTGCGATGCCTTGCCCCAGCTTTCGATCACCGTCTGCCACGGCTCAAGCGCGTAGTTGGAGTAAACATCGACGATGATGCGGTCGCGGTTCTCGTTGTAGCCGTCCGCCTTCACATGGATCTGCCGGGCAGATTGGAAATAGCACATCATGGTGATCATCACGTCGGGATGGCGCGCAAAGATCTCCTTGCCGACCGCGTTGACCAAAGTCATATACTGATCGGCGAAGTTGCCGATTCTGCTGCAGTTTTCACACTGGCAGAAGCCGGATTCCCCGTCATTCATCGAAAAGGACACGAGCTTGTTCCCGCCGGCCAACTGCTTTTCCGCCCAGGCAACCCCGAGTTTGACCAGCTCCGGATTAGACAGGCAGCGCTGTCCGTGCTGCACCCGCTTCCCGTCGACCAGCGGAAAGTATTCGGGGTGCGTGGCATACAGGCTTTCCGGCCAGATCTCTACGAAATTGTGACCCTGGAACCCGGGCCCCAGGCTGCAATAGACCATTTTATTCGCTTCCCGCCACTGCGCTGTCTCCTCGCCGCGACCGGGGTTATCCCAGCTATAGGAGCTGCGGAACGGGAATGTCGGCGCCTTCACCGCCTCTGACGCTGCGACGGAGATAGTCGGCATTTGCGGGACAACCTCACCTGCCTTACAGGGCATGAACCAGCGGCAACCGAGGCTTTCGAGAAAGTCGTAGACGCTGAAGACGGTCGCTTGCCCGCGGTGGCCAACGAGGAACAGCGTATTGCCCCGCACGGCTACGGCAACGGCATCACGCACGGGGTCCGTATACGGTAACTCTTCGCCGATCTTCAGCTTCACGCGCAGGTCCGCAGGCAGCAGCGTGGTTTGTCCGACCGCAATAACGGTACCGGTGACCTTGCTGTCATCAGTCGTTACCAGGAGTTTGGCGCCGGAAATGCGGTAGAGATAATCCTGCAGAATCGCGGCCGCGCGCGCTTCATCTTTGTCGGCTTTGACTGAGATCACGATGGTGGCGACCGGGGCGTGTTTTTCCGCCAGCACAAGCGGGCGACCCGCGGCGAACACAGAACTGCACGCGAGCAGCATAATAGCCAGAAGGTATTTCATTAGTGCGCACCTTTCGTGGCATCGTCACCGGTGAGGATCACCTTACAAGTGACTTCCTGCGTAAAACCGATCGCATACTTGAAGAGCCGGGCTTTCCCCTGCATGTCACCGAAGCTCTTGCCGAAGTTGTCGCCGTCCTCCAGCAGGTAGAGGCTCTTCCCATCCGGGGACAGCGCCACATCGCGCAGACCGACAAGCGCAGCATCGGTATAGGTATAGACCTTCGATAGGGACTCATTGCTGTCCCAGAACTGATAAAGCCGGGCGGAGGGCGTTCGTTCCACCACGTAGAGCATGCCCCGGTCGGCAGTCAGACCGATGACATCACCGAGCGCCCCGGGGTATTGATAGCGGTAGGCAAAGGCGTTGCCAGTATCGTCATACCGCCGCACTTCACGGGCGACCGTGGTGGCGTAAACCGCGCTCTTCCCGTCGGAGGTCAGCGAGGGCCCGACATAGCACCCGCCAATAGGCGCGTAGTTCAGGGCAGCGGGCGGAGCGGGCACATTGAATGTATACAGCCAGCCTTCGCCTTTCGGCTTCGCGCGGTCGAAGGCCTTGAGCTGCTCGCCGCAGCGATTCCGGATGAATATTTTGCCGTCAGCCCCGAGGCCGCCGCCCTGCGATCCACCAAGGCCGCGCCGCCCCTCCTTCTCGTCTCCGGGATCGGGACCGGGCATCCAGCCGCCGATGGTATAGAGCGGTGTGCCCTTCCGGTCGAACACGTCGACCGCGTGCCAGCCGCCGAACGGGCCGATGATCTGCCCCGCGGTCAGTATGAACCAGTTACCGCAACTGGCCAGCGGCAGACAGTGCGACTTGCCGGCGTCGAAATCGAGGAGCGGGGCACCGGTGGCGGTGAAATGGTAAAGGCCGCACGGGCTGGTGAACTTGCCGGTCGGCTTTCCAGCGACGATCTCCGGCACCCCCCGGTCGAGCACATAAAGCGAGCCGTCCGCGTCCACGTTCACGTCGCACGGATTACCGAACTGGATGCACCCGGTTTTGGCAAAGGTCGTGTCGGGCGTCACCTTGCGACCAATGCTTGCGCGCAATTGATAGGTTCCCGCGGGGAGCGACTTGCCGAGAGAATAGGCGCCGGTCCACACGAAACGATACTTCCCTTCGCGCTGGTCGCCGGCAAACAGCGTGGTGACATACGTGCCGTCGCGCAGATACACCTGGATAATGACATTATCCGGCCGGGTCAGGGTGTAACTCACCTGTCCCCCGTTATACGCGAGATGCGTCATCTCCGCGTGGATGCTCTGCGCCAGCAGGAGCATCGCCACGGAGATGACGCAGTGTAGTGCCTTCCGCATCGTCGATTACCTCATCAGCGAGCCGCGGTCTCACGACTATAGGTGTTGGACCGAAAGCTCAAAGCATCTATAGTAATTAATCATACGTGCTCTCGCAGGAAATTTCCTTTATTTTGCCTTCACCTTCTTCCGCAAACGATCAGTGATAGAGATGGTGTTGCTATCTCGTAGGTGCAGTCCAATCACTGCTATCCGGCGGTGCCGGCTGGCTCACCGGTTACCAACGGTTGAATCTCGTCGACAAACAACTGCCCGGCGCGCTCGGGCGTGGCATTGCCGATGACGCGGCCGTTGACGGCGATATTCGGTCCCTGGCTGCAGTTCTCGAAGCAGAAGGTGGCGCGCAGCTCGACCGCGTCCTCCATCTCGTGTTCCTGCAACAGCTTGCCCAGTTTCTGCAGCGTCCGGTAGGCGCCATTCTGGAAGCAGCAGGTGCCCACGCACACCTCCACCGTCAGGCCGCTCCCCTCGCTGATCCGGATGCTCTCTTCAATGCGCCGGCGGTTGGTATAGTCGGTGTGCAATGCCATATGCGCCACCTCACTGCCCGGCTCCTCCAGCACATTTTTATACAGGCGCTGCACCGCTTCGTTGCGGTGAGACTGCCGGCACTTGCTCCCGCAGTCGATGGCGCCCAGGCCCTTCGCCCGCGCCGCGCGCTTCTCCATCGTATCCTGCGCCGGTTGCCCGCCACCGCCGACGCAGCCGCCGGGGCAGGCCATCACCTCGACAAGGTGGTACTCGCGCTCACCGCTCCGCACCTTCTCGATCAGCGCCGCGGCGTTTGCCAGGCCGCTGACCATCGCCAGCTTGATCGTCTGCCCGCCGATCTCCATCGATGTCTCACGCACGCCGCGTTCCGCGGGCACGCTCTCCCAGGTCGCGCGCTGGAGTTCGTCGCCGGTGAGCTCATAATAGGCCGTGCGCACCGCCGCTTCCGCCACGCCGCCACTGGCGCCGAAGATGGCCGCCGCGCCGGTGGACTCGCCGAAGGGTTGGTCGAAGACTTCATCCGGCAGGCTGGCAAAGTCCAGGCCGTAGGCGCGGATCATCTTCGCCAGCTCCTGGGTGGTGAGCACGGCATCGACGTCGCGCATGCCGTCGACGGCGAATTCCGGCCGCGCCGCTTCATATTTCTTCGCCGTGCACGGCATCACCGAGACGCAGAAGACGCGATCCGGTGGGATGCTGAAGGTGCCGGCGTAGTAGTTCTTCACCATCGAGCCGAACATCTGCTGCGGCGACCGGCAGCTCGACAGGTTGGGCATCATGTCCGGATAGCTCTGCTCCGCCGTCTTCACCCACGCCGGGCAGCAACTGGTGAAGATGGGCAGGCGCTCGCCCTTCTCCAGCCGGTGCAGGAACTCTGTCGCCTCTTCCATGATGGTCAGGTCGGCGGCAAAGTTGGTGTCATATACCTTCTCCGCGCCCATGCGGCGCAGCGCGGCGGCAATTTTGCCTTCCATGTTGGCGCCCGCGGGCAGGCTGAAAGCTTCGCCGATCGAGACGCGCACGGCAGGGGCGATCTGGAAGACCACTGTCTGCTTCTCGTCACGCAACGCCGCCATCACGCGCTCGATCTCAGGTTTGACGGTAATCGCGCCGGTGGGGCAGACGCTGGCGCACTGGCCGCAAAACACGCACTCCACCTCGTCCAGCCGCTTGCCGTAGGCCGGGCCCACCTCAACCTCGGAGCCGCGCTTGCAGAAGTCCAGGATATGCATGCCCTGGTGCTCATAGCAGGCGCGCACGCAGTTGCCGCAGAGTATGCACTTGTTGGGGTCGCGCACGATGGACGGGTTGCCGTCATCCACCGGCTTCAGCTCCTCGTCCGTCGGATTGAAGAAGCGCACCTTGTCGATGCCGTAGCGCTCGGCGTAATCCTGCAGCTTGCAGACGCCGCTCTTCGGGCAGGTCAGGCAGTTGCGGTCGTGACTGGCGAGGAGCAGCTCCAGCGCCATCTTGCGCACCCGGTGCACGCGCTCGGACATCGTCTCCACAGCCAGGCCGTCCTCCGGCGGCGTGGTGCAGCTCGTGACCACACCGCGTGCACCTGCGTCGACCACGCACATGCGGCAGGCGCCGAAGGGCGACAGGTGGGCCTGGTAGCACAGCGTGGGCAGCTCGATCCCCGCCTTGCGCACGACTTCCAGGATATTTTGCTCGTCGGTAAATTCAACGGTGCGGCCGTCGATCGTCATCTTTGCCATTATGCCACCTCCTCGATGGCCCCGAACGGACAGCTTGCCAGGCAGGCGCCGCAGCGCACGCAGTCGGCGGCGGCGATGCTGAACGGTTCCTTGACCTTGCCGGTAATCGCACCCACCGGGCAGGCGCGGGCGCACTTGCTGCACCCCCGGCACTTCTCACGGTCGATCACATACCGTTTGAAGGCCTGGCATACCTTCGCCGGGCAGCACCCCTCCAGCACGTGCGCACGCAGCTCTTCGCCGAAGAAGCGGAGCATGGACAGCACGGGGTTGGGCGCGGTCTTCCCCAGGCCGCACAGTGAGCCGTCTTTCACCGCCGCGGCCAGCTCCTCCAGCGTCTCCAGATCCTCCGCCGTACCCAGGCCGGCGATGATCTTCTCCAGGATCTGCAACAAGCGCCGGGTGCCCTCGCGGCAAAGCGTACACTTGCCGCAGCTCTCGTTCTGGGTGAAGTGCATGAAGTAGCGGGCCAACTCCACGATACAGGTGTCTTCGTTCATCACCACCAGCCCGCCGGAGCCGATCATCGCGCCTACCTTCAGCAGGGCGTCGTAATCGAGCGGTAGGTCCAGATGCTGCTCGTTCAGGCAGCCGCCGGACGGCCCGCCGATCTGCACCGCTTTGAAGCGCTTGCCGTTGCGCACCCCGCCGCCGATGTCGAAGATTACCTCGCGCAGCGTGGTGCCCATCGGCACCTCGATGAGGCCGGTGTTGATCACCTCGCCGGTGAGGGCGAAGGTTTTCGTGCCCTTGCTGTTCGCCGTACCGAGGCCGGCGAACCACTCCGGGCCGCGGCGGATGATGAGCGGCACATTGCCCATCGTCTCCACGTTGTTGATGAGCGTGGGCATGCCGAAAAGGCCGCTGTTCGCCGGGAAGGGCGGCTTGCTGCGCGGCATGCCGCGCTTCCCCTCTACCGAGGCAATGAGCGCCGTCTCCTCGCCGCAGACGAAGGCGCCGGCGCCTTCCTTGATGCGGACGGTGAAGGAGAAGTCGGACCCCAGGATGTGCTGACCGAGCAGCCCCTGTTCCGTCGCCTGGCGAATGGCCGTGCGCAGGCGGGAGACGGCCAGTGGGTACTCTGCGCGCACGTAGATGATGCCTTCATCAGCCCCCACCGCGTAGGCGGCGATGGACATGCCTTCGATCACGGCGTGGGGATCGCCCTCCATCAGCGAACGGTCCATGAACGCGCCGGGGTCGCCTTCGTCGCCGTTGACAATGACATATTTCTTTTCGCCGGCGGCCTTGCGCACGAACTCCCACTTGCGCCCGGTGGGGAACCCGCCGCCGCCACGCCCGCGCAGGCCGCTGTCCAGCACGGCCTGGCAGACCTGTGACGGCGTGGCATGATGCAGCACGATCGCCAGCGCCCGGTAGCCGTCGTTGGCGATGTAGTCCTCGATGCTGTCCGGGTTGATATGGCCGCAGTTCGCCAGCGTAGTGCGCGTCTGCCGCGCGTAAAAGGGGATCTCGCCTTCGTTACGGCAGCGGAGGCCATTGCCCGGACCAGTATAGAGCAGCCGCTCGACGACTTCCCCACCCTGGATCGTGCGCTCGACAATCTCCGGCACGTCCTCGATGCGCACGCGAGTATACAGAATGTCGGCGTTAAGCCCTTCGACGCGCACCAGCGGGCCGCGCTCGCAGAAGCCGTGGCAGCCGGAGTGGTCGACCTTCGTCCCGGCTTCGTGCTGAAACGCCACGACATCGGGACCGAGAAGGGCCTGGAAGCGGGTGAGCACATCGGCCGCGCCGTTGGCGATGCAGCCGGTGCCGGCACAGACCAGCACGCGGACGGCCGTTGCCGTTTGCCCGGCCAGGGCCTGTGCTTTGAATTCGGTAAGCGCGTCGGTAGTGGAGATCATTGCTCGTCCTCCCTCCGGTTAATGTCATCGAGGATCTTGGCGATCGACTCGGGCGTTTGTTGCGGGTACACCTTGTTGTTGATGACCACCACCGGGGCCAGGCCGCAGGCGCCCAGGCAGCTCACCGTCTCCAGGCTGAAGCGCAGATCGGGTGTAGTCTTTTCGCCGGCCCCCAGCTTCAACTTGCGCTTGATGGCCTGCAATACCGGGATGGAGCGGCGCACATGGCATGCGGTGCCGTCACAGACGCGGATCTCATATTTGCCCTTCGGCTCCAGCGAAAACTGCGCATAAAATGTGGCCACGCCGTAGATCTCAGACGGGGAGCGCTTCAGTGCGGTGGCGAGATACGTCAGAATGTCCTGCGGCAGGTAGGTGTATTCCGCCTGCACCTTCTGCAAAATGGCGATGAGGTTCGTGGCATCATACTGGTAGTACGCCAGAATCTCGTTCACTTTCTGGAACCGGCGCAAACCGGCCTGCCGGGCCGGTGAGGCCTCGATCATGGACTGTGGACTCATGCGCTCCTCCCCTGTATTACTTATCTTCAAGTTCCCGCCGCTCCACACAGATATCGTGTGCAGGTGTGGCGAAGCCGCCTTGTGCATCGCTTCACAGAGCCGACACCACTTGCGCGATTTTTTCCGCGAATCTGACTTAGCGACGTTTAGCGATACATCAGTATCGATATAATTTTATCGAAACAGTGAAATAGTAAGCCCATGCCGGGCGCTTGTCAAGTATATTGTGATATTTTTCACTATATATCTTCAGCAGAGGGAAAGGCCACGAAAGAAGCGTTAGTACCTGCAGTCTGGTGCCTACCAGCTATCATGGTAGCCTGGCAAGTTCTCGACGGGGCGGCAAAAAACATTCCCCTCCCGGTTGACAACGCTGGATAGGCTGTTATAATAGATAAAATCTTATCGATAAGCACTGCACGATTTGTCCGGGAGTATGCCATGAATATGAAATCAGGCAAGGTCATCAATCTGCCCACGGTGCGGCGGCTTCCCTCGTACCTGTACCAACTGCGACCGCTGCGCGACGCGAAGGTCGAATATGTCTCCGGCACCTATCTCGCCCAGCAGCTCAAGCTCGACCCGGTGCAGGTACGCAAGGATCTGGAGGTCACCGGCATCGTCGGGCGCCCGCGTGTCGGCTTCCCGGTGAATCTGTTGATCAAAACCATCGAGGAATACCTGGGCTGGCACAACACCACCGAGGCCTTCCTCGTCGGGGTCGGCAGCCTGGGCACAGCGCTGCTGGGGTATGAGGGATTTCCGCAGCACGGCCTGCGCATCGTGGCGGCCTTCGATCACAACGCGGCGAAGGTCGGCCAGGAGGTGCACGGCACGCTGGTGCTGCCGATGGAGAAACTGCCCGACCTGGCGCACCGCCTGCATGTGCGCATCGGCATTATCGCTGTCCCCGCCGACCAGGCGCAGACGGTGGCCGAACAACTCATCGAGGCGCGCATCACCGGCATCTGGAACTTCGCCCACGTGCAGTTGCAGGTGCCCACAGGCGTGATCGTGCAAAACGAAGACCTGTCCGTCGGCCTGGCTGTGCTGTCCAAGCGGCTGACGGCTGAATTTGAAGCGGAAGATGCCGCCGTCACGGGGTAAGACGCCATGCGACACATCGAAGTCTGTGTGGGATCGAGCTGTTATCTCAAAGGCGCTTACAAAGTGCTGGACGCCTTCGTTGCCCTGGTGCGCGAGCACCGGCTGGAGGACAAGGTGCGCATCGCCGGCGCCTTCTGCAAGGAGCACTGCCTGCACGGCGTCACCGTAAGCGTGGATGACGCCATCTACTCCGTGCCGGACGCTGAAGCCGCCCGGCAGCTCTTTGTCGATCGCGTGTTGGAGGCGCCCGAGCAGCCATGAACCTGATCACTATCGACCAAGTCAACTGCAAGGACTGCTATAAATGCGTCCGCTTCTGCCCGGTAAAGGCGATCCGCGTGGCGAGCGGTCATGCCGAGGTGGACGGCGATCGTTGCCTGGGCGACGGCAACTGCCTGAAGATCTGCCCTCAGCACGCCAAGCAGGTGCGCGCCGACCTGCCGGCAGTGCACGCGCTGCTGGCCAGCGGACGCACGGTGATCGCCAGCGTAGCCCCGGCGGCGCTGGGCATTTTCGGCGAGTCGTTGCCAAACCTCATCGGCGCGCTGCGCCAACTCGGATTCAGCCGCGTGGAGGAGACGACCCGCGCTGCCGAAGCAGTGGCCCGCGCCTCCGCAGCGCATGACCCGGCGGATGGCCCGGCCATCACCACCGCCTGCCCGGCCATCGTCGAGCTGATCACCACTTATTACCCGCAATATGTGCACCTGCTGGCGCCGGTACCGAGCCCGATGACGGCCCATGCGCGCTTGCTGCGCGAGGAGCATGGCATCGAGACGGCAGTGGTCTTCATCGGCCCGTGCATCGCGAAAAAGGGCCACCTCGAGTCCAGCGAGATCGACGCCGCCCTCACCTTCGACGAATTGCATACCTGGTTGCGGCAAGAAGGCATTACACTCGACAGTGCGCCGGTGTCCGCCTTCGACAACCCGCCGGTGGGCGCTTCGCAGCTCTACCCCCTGCCCCAGGGTCTGGCGCATACCGCCGGCCTGCCCACCGACCTGCTGGCTGCCGAGGTGCTCGCACCCCACGGCATCCCCGAGGTGATGGCCGTGCTGAACGACCTGCCGTCGCTCCGCGGCGTGCGGCTGATTGAAGCGCTCGCCTGTCCCGGCGGCTGCCTGCAGGGCCCTGGCGCCTTCGAGGGCCCGTCCGTACAGCAACGGCGCACCGACCTGCTGCGGCTGGCGCAGCGCGATGGCGGGGAAGGCAGTGCCCCGTCAGACCTGACCATTACCTACCCGGCGATGCCGCTCTACCTGCCGATGCCCAGTCCCGAGGAGCTGGCGGCGATCCTGCGCCGCACTGGGAAGATGCGGCCGGAGGACGAAAACAACTGTGGCGCCTGCGGGTATGACACCTGCCGCGAGAAGGCCGTCGCCGTCTTCCAGGGCATGGCGGAGGCCGAAATGTGCATCCCCTATATGCACTCGCGGGCGGAGAGCTTTGCCAACGTCGTAATCCGTTCTACGCCCAACGGCATCGTGGTCGTGGACGGCGGCCTGCGCATCCTCGATGCCAACCCGGCCTTCGCGAAGGTCTTCGGTCGCCCGCTCAACGAATTGATCGGCCGGCACATCCGCACGGTGGCGGAACCGGCGGGTTTCGAATACGTCCGGCGCAATGGCCGGCCCTTCGCCCGCCAGGAGATCATCTACCAGGATGTGGTGGTGCGCGAGTCGATCTTCCCCGTCAGCGACGAGGAAATTATCATCGGCATTTACACCGATGTCACCGAAGAGGTAGCCCGCCGCCAGCAGTTGCAGACCGCCAAGCAGGAAACCCTCGGGAAGGCGCGCCAGGTCATCGACGAACAAATGCGCGTGGCGCAGGAGATCGCCAGCCTGCTGGGTGAGACGACAGCCGATACCAAGGTGCTGTTGACCCGGTTGATCAAGCTGTATGACGAAGAGGAAGAGTAGGCCCCATGTTTGCCGACGTGCATGTGCGACAACTGCAGAAGACGGGCGAAGAGCTCTGTGGCGATTTCGTGGCGTGGCATCGCGGCGACAACGAGGTTGTGGTGGTGCTGGCCGACGGCCTGGGCAGCGGGGTCAAGGCGAACATCCTCTCCAGATTGACCGGGAAGATCGCGCTAACCCTCTTCCGCGAGCACATGCCGCTACCGGAGGTGGTAGAAACGCTGGCCGGCACGTTGCCCACCTGCAAGGAGCGCAACCTGGCCTATTCCACCTTCACCCTCGTGCGGGTGACGGATGCCGGTGAGCTGGACATTGTCGAGTTCGACAACCCGGCGACCTTCGTCTTCCGCGGCGGCTGGCACGAAGCGATGGCCTACGAGGAATGGCAGATCGGCCCGTACCGGTTGCGGCAGGCCCACGGGCAATTGGAGGAGGGCGACTACCTGGTCATCGCCTCGGATGGCCTGACCCATGCCGGGCTGGGCGGCGCGGAGCCGCTGGGCTGGCGCTGGGAGGGGATCGTCCAGCACCTGGAGGGCTTTCTGGCCGTCAATCCTGAGGCCGAGGAGATTGCCGACAACCTGATCGATTCCGCGCGCGCCCTTTACCGAGACCGCATCGACGACGACACGTCGCTGGCGGTGATCGCCTGCCGGCCCTTCCGCCAGCTCACCCTGGCCGTGGGCCCGCCCGCCGACCCGAAGGATGACCAGCGCATGGCCGAGCGCCTGGGGAACGCCAACGGCATCAAGGCGATCTGCGGCGGCACCACTTCGAAGCTCATCGCGCGCTGCCTGGGCCGGCCGCTGGAGGTAGATATCGAATCCGCCGTCTCGCGCGACGTGCCTCCCTCCGGCCGCATTGAAGGCATCGACCTGGTGACGGAGGGCGTCATCACCCTCATGCACGCCATCAACACGCTGGACACCGTCCCACTGCACGCCCGGCCGCGCGTGCAGGTCCATGACCTTGCCTATCTCTACGGCCAGCGTAAGCCGGGCGCCGCCTACAACGCCACCGTCCACCGCGCGGCTCCGCCGGAGGAGGAAAGCCCCGCCCAACGCCTGGCCCGCGCCTTACGCCTCGCCGACAAGGTGACGATCCTCCTTGGCACTGCCCTCAATCCCGCGCACCAGAGCGCCGATCTCCCCGTGCAGCTCGGGCTGAAATTCCACCTGGTCGAGCACCTGGCGGAAAAGCTGCGCGCCAAGGGCACGGTGGTCGAAGTGATCCGTTATTGATGTCTGCGCGCGTTACTGCGGCAATGCCACCACCCCATCGCATATCATCGGAACAATTGGCCGGGTCATCGCCAAACAGAGTGAAGCGGTTCCTCAATATCTCGACATTATAAGCTCTCTGCCTCAAGTTCGCATCATCCCATCCGATAATGAATGAGATTAAGGTCGACCGGAGGATGAGATGGATAATACGAACGTAGCTCGGTTGCTTATTATGGTAGGAATGACAGGCATGTTGCTTGGGATGTTGACCGGATGTCACGATGCGTCACCCCCGTCCTTTCCCGCCGAAACCATTTGGCAGATGCAGAGTATCGTCACCGAAGAAATGACCGAACACAACGTGCACGGTGTGATTGCCGGCGTATGGGTGCCCGGCCAGGGGGAATGGGTATACGCCGGCGGGTTGGCGGACACGCAAACGGCGACGCCGATGGCTATCATGGATAAAGTACGGATCGCCAGCATTACGAAAAGCTTTACCGCGACCGTGGTGCTGCAATTGATCGATGAAGGACTGCTCACGCTGGAAACACCTTTGAGCACCTTCATACCCGATGTGCCGCAGGCGGAACACATCACCATTCGCCAACTGCTCAATCACACGAGCGGACTCTTCACCTACACCGCGGACGCCACCTTCACCTCGACCTTGCTTGCGGAACCGACCACCGAGTGGACGCCTCGCCAACTCGTCGATCTGGCAATCGCCCACCCGGCGAACAATGCGCCCGGGGAAGGATACGCCTACTCCAATACCAACTACATCTTACTGGGCATGATCATCGAACAACTGACCGGACGAACCGTCGAGGAGGAAGTGCAAACACGAATCTTCGACCGGCTGGGCATGTCTGCTTCCTCTTTCCCCCGTACCGGCGACTGCGCCATGCCCGGGGCGCATAGCCATGGGTACTGGCCGCTACAGGAAGGGGGATTCCTCGATATCACCGAGATCGATCCCTCGTCACACTGGACATCCGGCGCCATTATCTCGAATGTGATCGACCTGCGTACCTGGGTCGAGGCGTTGGCCACCGGCCAGCTCATCTCCCCTGCCATGCAACAGGAACGACTCACCTGTCGCGACACCGGAGATGGCATTACGCGTTATGGCCTGGGGATTCTGCAATACGGCGAATTCCTCGGGCATGACGGGACGCTGCCGGGGTTTGACAGTGTGATGTACTACTTGCCTTCCCGGCACGCCACCTTCGTCATATTAGCCAATACCGTCGGCGCGGGGCATGCCCCGAAAGATATTTTCAAACGCATCGTCGCCATCCTTCTTCCGGACGCGGTGGCGTGGTAACAACGAAAGGATTTACATCAATGCGGAATTTACAGCGTTTCTGTGTCATACTGCTCGGTTTACTGGCGTTCAGCCTCCTGGTGACCGGCTGCAGCGACACCAACACCATGGACCCCCTGCCCGTTGCCGGCTTGCAGGCAATGTTGGATGAGAAGGTCGCCGGGTCGACTGCGGTGCCGGGTGCAGTCCTTGCCGTTTCGCGAGGCGACTCCTATTGGATTGGCGCAGCCGGAACGGCCGATACGAATACACATGCACCGATGCAACCCTCCATGCGTTTTCGTATCGGCAGCCTGAGCAAACAATTCACCGCCGCGCTGGTGCTCAAACTCGTCGAGGAAGAAAAGCTCTCCCTGGACGATACGGTGGAGGACTGGCTGCCTGCCTTGGACCTGCCCAACGATGATCGCATCACCGTACGTATGCTGCTCAACCATACCAGCGGCGTGCCCAACTTCACCAATGCGAACTTCTGGGACAACCTGGCGTTTCCAGACCCTGATCGCGCATGGCAACCCGGTGAACTGGTTGAGATGGTGAAAACGGATGCATTCACCGAGCCGAGCACGGTTTTTTCCTACTGCAACACCGGTTATGTGTTGGCAGGCATGATCGCGGAAGCCGCCTCGGGTGAGAGCATCTCCCAGGCGATGTCGACGCGTTTCTTCGTCCCCCTCGGGATGCATGACACCGTCTTTGCCGTCGATGGCGCCATCACCGGAAGTTATGCCCATGGCTACCTGCAACTGCCCGGAGGCACGGCCCCGATCGATGTCTCGACCTGGAACCCGTCATACGCCGGGACCGCGGGGGCGATCATCAGCTCGGCGCATGATCTGCTCATCTGGGCTGATGCCCTCTTCGGCGGCCGCGTCCTGGCATCGGATTCTCTCACCGCCATGCTCACTCCGGTAGCACCTGCCACCGAATACGGGCTTGGACTCGGCTTCAAACAGGTCGCCGATGGCCGCACCTTCGTGTATCATGGCGGGCAGATTCCCGGCTACTACTCCCTGATTGCGCACCAGCGTGAAAGCGACCTGACCATCGTCGTTCTCACCAATCGTGAAGATATCTGGCAGGAGCCGAATGATGTCATCACCCCGATCTTCGATGAGGCGGTCACACTCCTGCCGTAACCACGCGGAGCAGACCATCCGGTATTGCCGATGCTGCCCATCCTCTTCGAAAAGAGGATGGGCAGCACGTCTTTTTCTCTGCGGCTTCACGTACAGAAAACACGGGATGAATCAGGGTCCAATGTTTTTATTGAACAGCCGAGACACCTGCTCCACCATTATTAGCCGATCTGGTCAATCAAGACCACGGCCCAGGGTGCCAGCGTGCACTCAACGCGCAGCACACCATTGGCGGCTATGAGCGTGGTTAGGGACGGCTGGCTTAATGACTGCAGGCAGGCCACCTGCTCGCGGGTGGGCGGTTCCGGGCGGCCCATGTATTCCCACGCGCCGCGTGCCCAACCGTGCTCGGCGTCCAGCGCCTCCATGGCGAAGGACGCGTCGGGGGGCAGGCCGGCCAGCGTAATCCGCGCGGTGATAGGCGTCCCCTGGTGCAGGGTCTCCGCCGCCGCCTCCGGCGTCTCGGCCAGCGCCACCGAGCTGGGATACTCGTCGGGATAATGATAGAGCAGCGCGGTGAGGCGGCCGTCAGCGTGCCGGGTGACGATGGCGCCTGGCTGCTGCGCGATCACCTCGCTGCCCAGCCGGTGCATGAAGCGATAGACATGGTAGGTCGGCTTGGGCAAGCCTTGCAGGTTGAGCAGGCCGAAGCCGCCGTGCCAGATGGTATCTCCCGCCCCACCCTCTTCAAAGATATCGCTGAACGCCCAGTATGAGAGTGAATCCGCCGCCGCGCCTTCCAGGTTCGCCTGCACCACGTAGGTTGCCGCCGGCGGGAAATCATGGGCGTGGTCGCGCGCGCTGGGGCTGGAGCTCCACTCGGTGCAGTGTTTCTCCGCGTCTGGGTAGGCCGAATTCCGGACGATCTCGCGCAACAACGCCAGGTCCTCCGCGATGGCCTCGCGCTTACGGCTCACCTTGCGCAGATCGCCGTGCCCATCGAGCGCGAAATCGGTGGGGTAGGGATGGGTAGAGACGAAGTCCACCGGCAGCCCCTGCTCCGCACACCAGGCCAGAAAATCTTCCACCCACACGGGCCGCCAGCACAGCGTGTCCGGGTCGAGTAAGATGGAGGCGGCGCCGATAGCCGGGTCCTCGCGCTCGCTGTCGAAGCGCGCATCGGGGACGAAGTTGGACGTGGCAGGTCCGCCCACACGCAGCGCGGCGTCCACCGATTTGACCGCCTGGACGGTGACGCGGTAGAGCGCGAAATATTGCAAGCGCGTGCCGCGGAAGAAGGGGTCCAGGTTGGGCTCGTTCCAGACTTCGAAGTACCACTGCCGCACCTCATCTCGGCCGTAGCGGTGGATACAGTGGGTGACGAACGCGCGCACCAGCGCCGCCCATTTATCGGCATCCTTCGGTGGCGAGCCGTGGCCCTTCCACCAGAAGATCGTGTCCGTCTCCGTCGCCAGCGCCCGTGGCATGAAGCCCAGTTCGACGAAGGGGCGGATGCCGATGGCCAGCATCGCGTCGAAGAGCTGATCGATGTATTGCCAGTTGTAAATCGGCCGCCCGTCCGCGTCTTCACGATACACGAACATGTCATCGTGGAAGAGCCCATGGAAGCGCAGGTAGCGGAAGCCGCACTCCCGCACCGCCAGCGCCAGTTGCCGCTGCCAATCGGCGCGCAACCCCTCGTTAGCGCGCCCGGCGCCGACGCACACCGACCAGGTGTGCTGCAACGGCCGGCCAGCGTCGGCAGATGAACAACTCAGTGTAATATCTAATGGCATGATGATCCTTGATCCCTGATGCAGGTGGATAAGCAACCGTTAAATTGCCGGCCAGTCTTTCGCATCGTCACAGATATCGTCCGGCACCCTCCGCTTCCATGCCTCCATCTTCTGACGGTTCGTCAACTGGTCCGTCGGCCGGTGATTCGCTTTGAAGGTGAAGAGGATCCAACAGGGAAAGCCTGGCCGAAGACGGTCGGCGGGGACGGCTTTGGCGCCGGTGAACCGCAACAGGTGGAAGACCCAGTAGTTATGTGACCGGCCATCTCTGCCAGGCTCTGCATCAACGAACGCGGTATGAATCATTTCCGCACGGCCATCCTTGTCGAGATCGATAAAGTCTTCACTCCCGGCGTTATATGTCCACAAGCTGTAAGCCTGATAGGCGTGGCCCACCGAGAGCACAAACAGCCGAAAATAGCGTGCCCCGCCGAGGCCGCAACCGCCGGAGTTCGTCAGCAGCACAAAATCTGTCATACTGTCTTCATTCAACAAGCCGGCAGACACCTCGGGCGCCTCATCACCCATTATCCACCCGTCGATCGCCGTCGGGGCGAGAAGCTGCTGCCCTGTCTGCCGGTTGGTGATGCATATTGTATTCGCATCTTCTTCCGACAGGGTGACCACGAGACTTACCTTGGTAGCCTTCGGTGCCTGCATCACCCAGGTGGTGATCCCGCGCTCGATATTGGCGAAGGTTTTGACCACCTGACAGCGCTGCATCGGATATACTTTTGGAGTTTTCCCCGACAGGAAGGGGCTGTAATCGACCTGATAGGCATTCGCCATGCAGGCAAGCAAAATGCACAAGCTGCAGAGTAATGCGTGAGTGATAACCAGATAGCTTCGCATGAGAGCGCTCCTTTTATGCCGTCGCCGAGTCGATGACCGCCTCGTGGAAGGCATAACGCACAGCCAATTCACCCTCCACGCTGGCCGGAGGAAACGTTGCCGCAAAAAGATCACGCGTAGCATCCCGCCGGCTGGTTAACTGTGCCTTGAGCGCACCGGCCTCGTGCGCCAGGCGGTCACGGAGCACGGCAAGGGAAAACGCGGCGCAGAAGGCGGTATGCGCTACCCCTTCCAGCCAGTAGTCGAAATCGCCCGCGTTCGTTCGCGCGATGGTGCGCAATTCACGGAAGAGCTTCTCCGCCTGAGCCAAAGGCGGTCTGTTCGATAGACGCCATCAGGCCGGCGCGTCCCTCCGGCTGCGCATCAACCTCGTCGAGCCAGTTGCGAATCGCATCACACGCCGACGCAGGGGGCGTCATTTCGAGCATCTGGCACCAGGGAACGCGACCCTCGGCCAGTCGCACGGCGTCGGCAAAGGCCGGCAGCGCCGTGTCGAAGCGCTCCTCGGCATATCGGCAGAGTAGTGCGTCGGCGTCGAACGCCTCCTCCCCGCTGAATCCCTGCGTTGCGACATAGGCGCCGGGCAGGTTGACCAACGGGTGGCTGTGCCGTACCGTCCAGGAGGTGACGCAGGCGCCGTTGCCGGCATTGCGGCCGGTGAGAGTGGCAAAGAAGCAGTTGGGCAGGTGCACGCTATTCAGCGGAATGCCCATCGCGTCGCCCCAACTGCGGGTGGCCGGGGCGGTGATGACGTCGAACCCCATCCCGCGCAGCGCCGCGGTGTAGGGAAAAGCCGGGAAGGTGCCGTCGCGCCGGGTCTGCTCGTCGACCGCATACGGGGCCAGGTAGCGGCTGAAGCCGGGCGCGTCGGCGGAGGCCAATTCCGGCCAGGTAAAGCGTCGGGCCGTTTCCCAGACATGCAGGCTGTCCCAGCGTTCGCCGGCCGTCCAGTAATCCCAGTCCATCCAGGCCACCTCGCGCGGGAACCGGTCGATGATCTCCGGGTGCGAGAGCGCGATGTCCGCCCAGAGGATCGGCCGCAGACCGCGCGCGATGACGTGCTCGATGATCGGCAGCATGTGCCGCAGATACAGCCCGCCCGTGCCGATCTCCGCGACAATCGGCTGGCATTTCGGGCTCTGCCCCAGGTTCCAGGTCTCGTCACCGCCCAGGTGGAAATAGTCTTCGGGTCTCACCGCGTCGATCACCTGGTCGATGAGATCGCAGATCAGCCCGCGGGCGTCTTCGGACAGCGGATCATACTGCGAATCGTGCGCCGGGCTTTCGCGGAAGCGCTCATAACCGGGTTTGGTTAGCACAGCCTCCGCGTGACCCAGCGACTGCACCATCGGTATAATACGAAAGCCGTGCCCACGTAACGACGCCATGCGGTCGCCGGTCGCGGTCGCGTCGAGTGCATCGACATGGGCCAGGGCAGGATGATTTGGAAAGATCAGCTTGTCTTCTACTTCATAAAGGATGGTGTTGTAGCCCCATTCCGCCAGCGTGGCCGCATACCCGGCCATAAAGTCCTCCGCCCACATGGCGCGTTTCATATCAAAGTGAAAAGCCAGCAGTGTGCCCGGCATCGTGTGCTCCCTTCAGCTATGCATCATTCGTGCGATGTCTCCTTCGCCTTCAATCATCTGATGACCTGCTCATCAGATCGGCGACCGGCACGTTCGAGAGCTTGAGCGTATGTGCTGGACGGCCGCGAGTGCCTGTTCGAATGACCTGAAAATAAGATACAGTAATTAACGTAGGGTTCCCCGGGCAGAACCTGTTATAATACACCCGCGATTGAGGGGGGCGTTTGGCATTGGATGTGTTGAAACAGGAACTGGCGGCATATTATGAATCCTTTCGACTGATCGAGCCGGGCGAAACAGCGTGGTCGCGGCGGTTGCCGGAGGAGGCGTTGGCGGCGCGGCGGAGGATTCTGGCGACCGCAGATGCCTTCCTGGCGACGCATCCGGATACGCACCCGTCGCTGCTGAAAGCGCGCTTGCACGAACTGATCGCCGAGGAGTTTCAGCCGGTGCTGTTCCGGCACAGCCCCTTCTTCTTCGAGATGGGATTGCGCTTTGCGGAGAATTGGGGCACGCCGGCGCCGCCTGAGTACCATGTCGCGAGCTGGCTGCTCGATCGGCGGAGCGCCTGGCTGTATGACACGCCGGCATGGCGTCATATCCAGGCCGGCAGCCGGGGCAGCGCAAGCGGGCTGGCGCTGTGGAATATCTGGAGCGGGTTCGACGCCGACCACCATTGCCCGGGCTATACAATGCTGCTGCGCGTGGGCGTGTGCGGCGTGCTGGCGGAGATCGACGCGCGCCGTGCCGGCCCCTGTGATGCCGGGCAGGTGGCGAACCTGGAGGCGATGGCGCGCAGTTGCCGGGCGCTGTTGCGGGTGGCGGAGCGGTTCCGCGAAGCCGCCCTCGCACGGCTGCCCGAAGAGACCGACGCAGCATGCCGGCGCTTCCTGACGATGATCGCCGAGGCGGCGGCGCAGGTCCCCGCCTACCCGCCGCGCACCTTCTACGAAGGACTGGCGATGCTCTGGTTCCTGCGCGAGGCACTGGCCACGCTGGAGGGCATCGGCATCTCGGTGGTTGGGCATCTCGACCGGCTGCTCATCGACCTGTACGATGCCGACCTGGCGGCCGGCCGGCTGACGGAGGCGGAGGCGCGGGACCTGCTGGCGCGCTGGATGCTGCCCACCGACGTAAAGTTCCACGTGGAGGACAACCCGTGGCCGGAGACCAGCACCTGCATGACGCTGGGCGGGTGCGACGCGGACGGCCGCCCGGTCTGGAACGCGCTGACCCGGCTGATCATCGATGTGCACCGGGAGCATCGGCTGCTGAACCCCAAGCTGAATTGCCGGGTAAGCGCGGAGGCGCCGGCGGAGTATCTGGCGCTGCTGAGCGAAACGATCCTGGCTGGGCACAACCACTTTGCGCTGTTGAACGACGATGTGCTCATCCCCGGGTGCGTGCGCGCGGGCAAGACGACGCAAGAAGCGCGGTTGTATGTGAACGGCGGCTGCCAGGAGACGATCGTGGAGGGCGTCGAGCACAGCGCCGGGGCGTATTATTACTTCAACATGCCCCGCGTCCTCGACCTTTGCCTGCAGCCCTTCACGCCGGGTGAGTCCCTGCCGGACGACGTGGCGGCGCTGCTGCCCGTTCCGCTGGACGCCCCCACCTTCGCTGCGTGGTACGCGGGCTTCCTGCAGGTGCTGCAGCGAACCATCCGGCAGGGGGCGGACTGGGCGCGTGACAGCGGCGAGCGCTTTTGGCAGGCGCACCCGTGTCCGCTCTTCTCTACCACGCTGGACGGGTGCATCACCGCCGGGCGCGATTACACCCAGGGCGGGGCGCGGTATAACCCCAGCGGGATTGCGCTGTGCGGGCTGGCGACGGTGGTCGATGCCTTGTATGCCATTCACCAGGCGGTCTACGAGGAGGGCTGGCTGACGCTCGACGGGCTGCGGGCAGCGCTGGCGGCGAACTGGGCCGGACACGAAGCGACGCGCCTGCGCTTGGGGCGGCTACCGAAATACGGGCAGGGGCATGCAGAGGTGGATGCGCTGGCGGCGCGCTTTGCCGATGAGCTGGGCGCCTTGGTGGCGGCCGTACCGAACGAGCGCGGCGGGCGCTTCCAGGGCAGTTTTTTCGTCTACTATGCGTTCCAATGGTTCGGCGACACCGTGCGCGCCACCCCGGACGGCCGCGCCGACGGCGAATTCCTTTCGCAGGGCATTGCCCCGCATCGCCGCACCCCCATCGCCAGCGTAACGGACGTGCTGCATACGCTGTCGGCGATCGATTTTCGCGCTTTCCCCGGCAACGCCGTCCTCGACCTGCAGCTTCCCGCCGGGCAGGCGATCCCACCGGAGGCACTCACCGCCTTCATTCGCACCTTCGGCCGGCTTGGTGGCCCCACCCTGCAGCCGAACCTGGTCTCGGTAGATATCCTCCGCGAGGCCCAGGCCCAACCGCAGGCCCACCGCGATCTCGTCGTCCGCATCAGCGGGCTCTCCGCACACTTCGTCTGTCTGCACAAGGCCGTGCAGGACGAGATGATTTCGCGGGCGGTGATGGGCGTTTAACAGCGCCACCTATTTCAGGCGCGGCGAGTTGTCAGTTGTGCCATAGTTACGTTGATTGCAAATGTCACTTTTTATGTAAAGGAGCAACCGATGAGCGTAAAGATTGTCATTATTGGGGCCGGCAGCGGCTTTGGCGGGAGACTCTCCATCGATATCATGGCGACCGAGGCGCTGCGCGACGCCACCATCTGCCTGGTGGATGTGCACGAAGGCCGCCTGCGGCAGATCCATGCGTTCCTCACGCGGTTGATCGAGCAGCACCAGTTGCCTACGCGCCTGCTGGCCACCACGCGGCGGGAGGAAGCCCTGCCGGGCGCGGACTTCGTGATCACCTCCATCTCCGTGGGCGGGGCGGCCTATAGCGGCTTCCCGCACAACGCCGAGGTGGAGATCCCGCAGAAATACGGGCTGGAACAGTCAGTCGCCGATACCACCAGCGTAGGCGCGGTCTTTCGCTTCCTGCGGACCGGCCCGGTGCAGCAGCAGATGTTCGACGACATGGAGCAGCTCTGCCCGGACGCGTTCGTCCTCAACCACACCAACCCCATGTGCATGCTCTCCTGGCTCCACTGCGTGAAATCGAAGATGCGCTACGCCGGCTTGTGCCACGGCATTCACTGGACAATATCTGAACTGTCCAAGCGCATCGGCGTACCGCAGGAGGAGATCACCTACCGGGTGGCGGGCATCAACCACCTGTCGTGGTTCCTGGAGATACGGCGCGGTAAGGAGGACCTGTATCCGCTCATCCACCGCACGTTGGCCGATCCCGAGAAGTGCAAAGGCGAAGAAGTCCGGTACGAGATCATGAAACAGTTCGGCTATTTCTGCACCGAGAGCAACACGCACGACTCGGAATACATGCCCTATTTCCGCCGCACGCCGGAGCTGATGGCCCAGTATCACCTGACGCCGCGCGTGGTGCAGCCTGAAACGACCGAGCGGCAGTGGGAGAAGGAGACGGGCCTGATGGCCGAGGACACAGTGGCGGCCGGCGCCCTGGTGCGGTCGAACGAATACACAGCGCGGATCATAGAATCCATCGTCACCGGAATGCCCTACACCTTTCACGGCAACGTGCTGAACACGGGGCTGATCACGAATTTACCCAACGGCTGTTGCGTGGAAGTGCCGTGCCTGGTGGATGGCACCGGCATCACACCCTGCCATGTTGGGGATCTGCCGCCCCAACTGGCCGCGCTCGACCGGGCGAACGTCGCGGTACACGAACTGGCGGTGCGCGCTGTGCTGGAACGCGACCGTGAATCCGCCTTCCACGCCTGCGCCCTCGATCCCCTCACCGCCGCCGTCGTGCCGCTCGACAAGCTGCGCATGATGTTCGACGAGTTATGGGAGGCGGAGAAAGACCTGCTCACCTGGTTTGATCCCAGGCACCAGGGACGGCTGCGAGAGCCCGCTGCGGTGTGAGCCGTCCAGCGGATGATAAGGTTGCTTTTGAAAGATTCCGCGCGCAACAGGTTCATACGACGCTGCGAGTAGACGCATCACAATGTCTTATCGATGATCGTCGCAGGACATCACCGGTATCCAAACACGTAAAAATGTCGGCTGACGATTGGTATTGGCATAAAATGGGATCGCCGTGACGGTGACCGGTTGCGGCGCCGGCAATCGGTCGGCCGGCAGATAGAGATCCTGTGCCCATGCCGCATTCGGCATCGCCTGCGCGGTGCCGGTGAGGACGGTGATCCCGCCCAGTAGGTTGGCGCGATAATCGGCGGCAATAACCGCCGCAGGATCGAGGGCCAGGTCCGTCAAGTCCGCCGGCTGGTCGAGACGCTCCAGGCAGTAGACCAGCGGACCGCGCATCAGGGCGACGCTCCCGGTGTTGACTGTTACCTTCGGGTGAGCTTTCATACAGCGCACGGACATGGGCAGGTGAAGTGTGATCGTGTCGCCGGGCTGCCACCTGCGGGTGAGTGCGGCATAACCCTGCATCACGTGCAAGTCAATCGCTTCACCGTTGACAGCCAGACGCGCGTCGTCACACCAGCCGGGGATGCGCAGACTGATCGTGAATTCGACCGCCTGCTCCGGGGTGACGGTCAGCGTCACTTCGCCATCCCAGGGATAATCGGTCTGCTGTTGAAGCTCCACCGCCTGCCCGCCGATCTGCAACTTCGCCCGGCTGCCGATGAACAAGTTGACGTAGAGGGCATCCGACCCCTGGCTGTAAATCATGCCGGGCAGCGCCCCCATCGCCTTCACGAACATCGGCGGGCAGCACGGGCAATCGCACCAATCCCAGCGGGCATGTTCCGGACCGGCCTCCAACGGGTTGGTGTAGAAATAATGGGTGCCCTCCAGAGAGACACCGCTCAATATGCCGTTATACAGCGCGCGCTCCAGTTCATCGACATAACGCGCGTCTGCCAGGGCAAGGCCCATCTGCTGGTGGAAAAATGCTGCCGTGATCGCCGCGCAGGTTTCCAGGTAGCCGGTATTCGGCAACTCGTAGTCAGGACCGAATCCCTCATACGACCCGACCGCGCCCACGCCCCCGGTGACATACATGCGCCGGGTGACCAGGTTCTCCCACAGCCGGCGAGCGGTGGCGAGGTAGTCCGTCCGGCCATTCTCCATCGCCGCGGCGACCAATCCGGTGCACAGCAGCGTCGCGCGCACGGCATGCCCCTCGATGGTCTGCTGCTCCAGCAGCGGCTGGTGGTCCTGCGCGTAGCTGTCGAAGCTGGGCTTGGCCCCGGTGCGACCCTCATACCGGCCGCGCGTTTCCAACCAGAACTCCACCAGGTGCAGGTAATTCGCTTCCTCCACGGGAACCGGCATCTGTGCCTTGAGCTCGGGTTGCTCGCGGAAGAGACAGTAAAGCTCCACGAAGGCGGGTTCCGGCAGGGAATGTCCCGGCACCACATTCGCTTTCGGCGCCGGCCCCATGACGTCGCACATATGATTGGCAAGTGTCACGGCGGTGCGCAGCAAAGGCGTTTTTCCAGTGGCGCGGTAATAATGGACGGCCGCCTCTACCAGGCAGCCGGCATTGAAGAGATCATGCTGCCAGTTGTCGTCTCCGCCGTGCATGCCCCAGCGGTGCTCCGGATCTTTCAATTGCGTCCAGGTATTCAGATAGCCGTCGGGGTCCTGTGCCGCGGCCGCCGCGATACGGTCGATATAGTCATCGAGCCGGCGCTCCAACTCCGCGTCACGCCGTGCGGCGAGGAAATCGGCGCTGCCGCGGATCATCTCATAGATCAACCCGTCATACCAGGGTTTGCCGTAGTGCTCACCTGGCGCCCCCTGCGCGATCGCGTCAAAGTTGCGCAGAGTGCCGTCACGCTCGAATTTGTCGAAACAATCCGGGATGGTCACATCCCGATACATACGCAGTTTCGGTGACCAGAAGGCATCGTCGATCTGCACCTGCTGGATGGGCACGGGGGTCAAGTATTGTCGATGTTGGACCATCGGAAGCACCTCTCATATACGGTTGGACATGTGATATAACACGACGGCGCGATATGCGCAATAACATGACGACACAGCATGCGCCTGGTCTCGCGATCTGTCGAGCATGGCGCAGTATGTATGCCTGGGTTAATCGGCGGCGAAAAAGACCAACGGAATCAGGCCGACAGTCGGGCGTCCGTCTACCCGCACTTCAAGTATTCCACGCAGGGTTCCGGTGGCTACCGTCTCCGGCGTCAGGGTCATCGTGATCGTTTCCGTCGGCGGATGATGGCGGAGCGAGATATGACGCTGGGGGGACGGCAGCACCTGCCATCCTTCGGGCAACTGCCAGGCGATCTCGGCATGCTGGCAACTGGGTAACTGATTGACCAGCGTTACGGTAACCGGAAACGGCACGCCGGCTTGCACCTTCGGCTCGCGCTGGTAGTCGAGGATGACGCGGGTATGGAGAAAATCGAACTCGACCGCAAACGGCGATTTCGCCCAGATGGCGCGTGAGGCATCCTGGTTGGTGAACCGCGCGAGCTGTTCGTCGTCGAGTTCGGTCGGTCCATCGGTCAGGGCGACGCCGGTGGGATAACTGGCAAGGGAGGACGGTGTCTGCTCCATCACCAGATCCGTCAATTCGGTGAGGGTATTGGGGAGCATGTTCCAGTTCGATCCACGGTCAATCGCGATCGTGAGAATGCGTTCACCGATCGGCTCGATCCACTCTGCCGGAATACCGTCTTTCCCGTACAGGATGCCGAGTAATGCGCCCAGGGTGGCGCCGGTGCAGTCGGTGTCATCTCCACAGTTCACGGTGGTAATGAGTGATTTCCCGAAGTTACCCTCGCCATAAAGCCAACCGATGATGACGAACGCCACATTGGCCGGTGCCTGGAACCAGCCCAGGTCGGCGCTGTCTTCCACCACGCGATTGCGCGCTTCCTGCCAGGTGGCTCCCTGGGTGTGCGCTTCACGTACGATGGCGATGCTGTGGGCAACACGGCAATCGGCAGGAATTTTTGACAGCGCGATCCGCAGCAACTCCTCCCGGTCGCTCACGACGAACGCGGCGCTTTGCAATGCCGCGGTGAAGAGTGCCGCATTGGTGCCTTCGCCGCCACCGTGATCTACCGAGGCGTCGGCATAAGCATAACGTATGGCCAGGTCCGGGCAGCCGGGGGCGAGACACGCCCAGATCTCCGAGCGAATCCAGGCGCCGTTAGAATGTTTCCAGAGGGCGTTTTGGTATTCACCGGAGAGCGGTGGCAGCAGTCCGGCGCGCATGTTGGCTTTGCAGACGCCATATTCGTTCCAATAGGGTGGAATGTGGTTGAGCCAATATTCGCCCAATAACTGGTTCGTGATCGCGTGCGGTCCACGTTCTCGCACTGCGCGCAACCAGATGAGCTGCAAATCGAGATCATCGTTCGGCGCCGGTTCGCCGGTGGCATGCGTGTAGCCGGTCACATTCAACAGCTCCTGCCGGCCTTCGAACGGCGCGCCTAACGTTCCCCCAATGCTCTTGCCCATCCAGCAACCGAGCATTTTGCTGCGGTATTCGTCACGGTTGATGCGTATTGCCACAATGGCCTCACCTTCATCTGATGCAGTCGCGTATACGGTATCGTGCTGCACAAAAACGACAACGTATACTATCCTACCATGCAATTATGCAGGATATTAGCCGTAAAGCGCCAATAATAAATACGATCCAGCCAAAATGGTTTATCTGGAGGCGACAATGCTTCACTCATACTATTTCTGGGAGTTTCCTGACAGCAACTTCCCGTTTGCCATAGTCAGCACATCACACCATGGCAACTACCCGTTGCATCGTCACAAGTTTATCGAGATCGTCTACATCATGTCGGGCAGCGGTCTGCATACGCTGGACGACGATGTGTCAACCATTGCGGCGGGCGATTGCTTCGTCATCCCCGTTGACTGCGTGCACGCCTATACCGAGGCGGAGGATATGCATATTGTCAACTTCCTGTTCGATGAACACCTGCTCGACCCATTTCAACGCGAGTTGCATGCCTTGCCGGGTTACCATGCCCTCTTCACCCTGGAGCCCACCTATCGCCGGCAGTTCGATTCCTGCGGCCGCTTGCGTCCGAGCATTAGCGAGCGCATGGCCATCAGTGAATTGATCGAGCAAATGCTGGCGGAATGGACAACACCGGCGCCGGGGTATCGCCTCAAACTCCTGGCGCTCTTCATCCAACTGTTGACCGATCTCGCGCGCTATTACGAAAGAAACCCGGGGAAACCCTCGGCGCAATTGATGCAAATCGGCGCCGTGATCAGTAAGATTGAAGAAGATTATGCGCAGCCGTTATCGATAGGCCAATTGGCCGAGATCGCCTGCATGTCGGAACGCAACCTCACCCGGCGCTTCCGTGAATGTGTCGGCATCTCCCCCATCGATTACCTGAACCGGCGCCGCATCGAACGCGCCGCGCGGGAGTTGCTCAACACCACCCGTCCCATCGCCGCAATCGCCGGTTCGGTCGGCATGGACAACAGCAACTATTTTTCCCGGCAATTCAAGCGCATTACCGGCATGAATCCGCGCGCATACCGCAGCAAGGATAAAGCGCACGCGTTGAGGAACTCCATTGATACCGGTGTTACGTAGGTCTACGATCACTTTTCATACAGTTTCTAAAGTCGCAGGCTGAGGGTGCGCATATACACGGGACTGCCAAGTACATCGCCGGCGTGATTGTGCCATGAAGTGAGGTTCACTGAGCATTATGATCTCGTATACCCACAAGTTGCACCAGTCTTCTCGGCTGGCCAGAGCCATCAACCTGGGCAAATCACGCTGGTGAGACACTAGCGATCGATGGCAGACCCATCTGGCCACGCGCAAATACAAACGCGGTTGCCAGCGGGATCGGAGAGGGTCCAGTGCGATGGTGCATGCGACGCGTCGACGATACGACCGCCCGCAGCAACCGCGGCATCGAGCCGTGCCTTGGCATGCTCACGCGCGACAGATACGTCGATGTGCATTGCGTGGCGCAATGGCTTTACAGGATCGATCTCCTGCATCCAGACCGTCGATCCGTGTCCAAGTGGGTCGACGGCATTATCATCGGCCATCGGGTCGTAGCCGAGGATGGCACGCCAAAAACCGACAGCAATCTCATCGCTCTTTGCCGCGATGGCCACCTGCACTTCCTGAACGGCAGCGCGGTCGGGAACTGCACCGTGGTCACAAGCAATTGCCGAAACTGCCCGCGCGAGCTCGATGTGCTGTGGTTCGAGATTCCAAAGGTCGCGACTCAGCCGAACTGACACTCGCGAATCTGTAATCGTGAGCAGCACTCCCGTACCTGCAATCCCTGGCGCATCCGTAATCGCTTCGGCCAGGCGGACCGCCTCGCGCAGCGATCCGACGCGGAAGACAGCGGTCGCGCCGCCGTGCAACACGACCCAGTCATCGACACCCTCAGCGGCGAGAAAACCATACCAACCCTGTTCACTCATGTTATCCTCCAGGTTAAGCAGTGACAAACCTTGACCGGTTCTGTTAATTATCAAATATCACCTGGCGAATCGATATGTCAAGGCTCACTCCCTACAGTGAGTTGCATCATATGCAATCGCACTGCGCGAATGCTGGCGAGCGAGAACCGGGTGATATGCCTGATCAAACGTTCGGCAAAAATCCCAGGGTCCAGCCACGCTCGGGAGTTCAGCTGATCTCCATTCATAAATATCACATTTGTGCTCGACGGCCACGGGATTTAAGCTCGAATGCCCCCCCAATTTAGATAGATTATTGTGGTAGGATTCTCCTTACCCGCACAATCGGATGTCGCCTCGCGCGCCCAGAAAAGACGCGACCGTTGGCAATCGCGCGAGAACGCCATGCCGAGGTGAAAGCATGGGCAACCTCTGCAGAATATGATACTGTATTGTCGCACTCCTGGAGCGAAAGGCTAATCATGACACGAGATACCGCAAGTATCCGATTGGATGTTGAATCCGCCGCCACGACAGCGGCGGTCCGTGGCGAGGTGATCCTCAATCGTCAGGCGGCGGACTGGGAATCGCAGCAAGTCGAGGAGCCGTGTATCCTCCCGAATCCGAAGGATCCGACGCGACTCGTGATGTTCTACTCGGGGGTTCCTGCGTCGAACAAGGGCCTCTGTTATATCGGCAAGGCGTGGGCATTGACGTCAGATCCCTTCACCTGGCATCAGGACGCTGACAATCCGGTTTTTGCCCAGAGCGACGCCGGATGGGATTCCGGCAGCATCCGTCTCGACACCGTACTGTATATTCCTGAGGAAGACGCTTACTACATTTACTATTCCGCCACACGGCATACGGGGAGCGCCCATGACCATATCGGGCTCGCGATCTGTCCGGCGGGCAGTGACGGGTATTCCGATATCACGGCAACCGCGATTCAACGCGTGGGCACGGCGCCTGTACTCGCACCCGAAGCGGCAGAGCCGTATTGCGAGACCATGGTTTCGCAAGCAGCCGTGTTACGCGCATGGGATACGTCGGCGCAGCAATGGCACTGGTTCATGTATCACTCGTATCGCGGGAAAGACGGCACGTTGCCCGGAATCCGTTTGGCAACCTCGACCGATGGAAAGAGCTGGCAGCGGTCCTTCAACCAGCAGGACCCGCGGGGGATGGGACAAATTTTCGTCTCGACGCCGGATGCATACTACGAGTGGCATCAGGCGGTCAAAATCGGCGATAGTTACGTGCTCTCGATTGAAGTCGGCACCGAGCAAGGCACGCGCTGGCGCCCTGTCATCGCGGTGAGCCAGCAGCCGGACAAGGGCTGGGTGCAACTCGATGTCGACACGGTACTCCAGACCAAATGGGAAGGCATTTATCACGACGAGACGATCTTCCATGTCGCCACCCCCGCGTTCTACCAGATCGAAGGAAAATGGTATCTCTACACACAAGCCTGCCCGCTGCCTGCGAACCGCTACTACATCGACGGCCAGTGGGATCTGTGGTGTTTTGCCTGCGAACGCGAGATACCGACACTGCCTGGAAGCACCAACCTCTTCATTCCCGGTTGTCCGACGACAATTAAAGCCTGAGACCGACTGTGCATTCTGTTAACCCGGAATATACATGACCCGCTCGTAGCCTCATCTCTGTATGGGTGCGCGAGCGGGTTATGCATATTTCGGGTTTGATATAAAAAGTTAGCGCTATCCAGGCGTTTCGCCTCGACGCCGGGCATAATAGTTTTGCCAACAAAATCAAACCGTAGCCGTCACTTGTGGTAAGGTTCTCCATAGTAGAGCAATCGGACGTCATTTGATTTCGAAGATGGGTCGAGAAGTGCTCGCCGGCGAGGTGAAACGACTCGTAGCCCGATTAACACTGAATTGCCGAATCGCCATTGGGAATAACCGACACATACTGCTGTGGTGACTGCACACCATCAAACAGGATGGTCAACCCACCATCCCCTCTTTCTAACAGCGCTGACCAGGTGCTTCGCGCCTCCTGTTGTGGAGATGCCGATCGCCATATGCGAAAAACCGCAATAACAAAAGTAGAACAGACAAGTCATCTCCTGTTCAGGGGTGTTATACTGTAAATGCACCAGTGCCAGTTCGCCGGGCATAGGCAGTGGCGGCTACAGCAGGCCGTGAGGCTCGGTTGCACAACGGAGGCAATTTCATGCGGCATACACATTGCGGTATCTTTCTGCTCGCGGTCCTGTGGTTGATGAGCGCGCTGACGACCACCACCAGGGCGCAAGGCGTCACGCTGGCCGATAAGGGTCAGGCGCGCTGCGCCATTGTGGTCTCCAAGGGGATGATGACCTGGGAAGGGGACACGCGTACCTGGGGTTGGCGGGAGGCCAACTTGCCGATAAACATTCAGGAAAGCGCCCGACGGCTGCAACGCGATTCGGTGAAAGACCTGGCGCGCTACCTGGAAAAGATGACCGGCGCCAAGGTCGAGATTCTCGAAGCCGTGCCGGCAAACGACGGCCGCACTCCCATCTACATTGGCGACGCGGCGAAGGCCGTCTTCGGAGCGGTGGGGATCACGAAGGCCGGGAAATACGGCTTCCGGGTCGTGGCCGACTCAAAAAAGGGCATCGGCCTCTTCGGCGAATCGGACACCGGCACCAGTTATGCGATTTATGAACTGTTGCACCGGCTGGGGTGCCGCTGGTATATGCCCTCGGTCATGGGAGAAGTCATTCCGCATCAACCGACGTTGACGGTGCCGGCCATGGACTTGAAGCTCGCGCCGGCCACAGAACTGCGCGCAATGTGGGACCGGACGGGTGACCCCGACTTCTTCCGGCGCAATCGCCTGAACAGCGGCACGGGGGTTGATTGCGGTCAATATCTGTCACTCGACTTGAAATACTGGAGCGCGGACGAGGCCAAGCGCATCGGTGATGGGGTGATCGCGCGGCTTGATGGGCAATACGTGACCACCGTCTCGCTCTCGCCGAATGATGGCGTGATGCCGACCGAAGACCCCGAAGGCCGCACGTTCGATCCGACCCCCCGTGTGTGGGAGCCGGCCGCGAGCCGCTGGTCGACGACCGACCGCGTGATGATGCTGGCGAACCGGGTGGCGGCCCAGGTCAACGCGAAATACCCGGACGTCACGTTTGGCCTGCTGGCCTACGTGAACTTCAGCCAGCCTCCGGCGCGCGAACCGATCAATCCGAATGTGATCCCGGTCATCGCCCCCATCGACTTCAACCGCCACCACCCGATGAACTGGCCGGACCACCCGAACCAGTACTGGCTGCGCGACATGGTGACGGGATGGGCAGCGAAGGCGCCGCGCTGGGGCTATTACGGCTACGGCATGAACCTGGCGGAGTTGACGGCGCCGTGTCCCTTCATTACCAAATGGGGCACGGACCTGAAGATTCTCATGGATAACCACATGACCTACTGGATGCCGGAGACGATGGGCGGCTGGGACTCGATGATGCCCGGGTATTACCTGTCCATTCGCATGACGTTTTATCCCGACGAAAAGCCCGATGACATCCTCAATGAGATGTGGACGAAGTTCTACGGACCGGCGGCCGAACCGATGGGCAACTACTGGCGCCGCATCGACCGGGCCTGGGTCGAACCGAAGGAATATGCGGGTTGCCTGTTCGGGTATCTGCGCATGTTCACGCCGGAGGTGATGAAAGAGGCGCGGGGGTATCTCAATCAGGCGCTGGCCAAATGCGCGCCCGGCAGCGTTGAGTTCCAGCGCGTGCAACTGGAAAACGAGACGTTCTCCCTCTTTGAACTCTTCATGAAGATGCGGGAGGACTACGCCGCCGCGCGCTTGCAGAACCTGGATGCCGACCTGACGACCTGGCGCACGACGGAACGCGCGCTCGTCGTCAAATATGCCGATCAGAAGGTGCTCCGTGGCGAACCCTGGTCGCCGGGTGGGGCCGGCGGCGGCATGGCGGAAGATTACATCAATCAGTTTGTCGGCTACACCTACACCGATGCATCGCGCATGGACGCGACGTATGCGCGCGTGGGCACGCCGATGCTGCAGTGGAAGTATCAGCCCAACCCCGGACCGGAGGCGGACGCCCTGCCCTGGACCGCGCCGGCGTATAATGACGCGGACTGGAAGACCATGCATGTCGTGCGCGACACCTGGTCGGACATCGGTCATCACAACACGATCACCGATGTGCCCTCCGGACGTTCAGGGCGCATGGTCTACCGTACGGCACAACGTCTCGACGCCCTGCCGGCGGGCAAGCGGATCTATTTATGGATCGGTGCAACGGACGGCAGCGCGAAGCTGTTCGTCAACGGGAAGCTTGTCTCTTTCATCGTGCCGGAAAACGCCGGACCGTATTTCCGGAGCAACAAGGCGGGCGACCGGGTCGACGCGTTCAACGGCTACTGCCGTCCCGCCCAGTTCGATATCACCGATATGGTGAAAGCCGGCGAGAACCAGTTCACCGTCCTCTGTGAGCGCACGAACCTGAACGAGCTGGGCACGGGTGGGTTGATGGGGCCGGTGATTATTTATCGGGAGAAATAACCCACCGCTCGACAGGACATGCCGCATGTCATACGCAAACCAATCACGGGACGGCGCAGCGCCGCTCTACCGGCTGGCTCATGGCGTCCGCAGTGCCTGGAGTAATATCCACAACATGGACGGCGCATCAGGTCGTGCCGGTGCCCAGGTGCGGGTTCCCCGGGTATCGCCCGGGGAGCGTGTCGTGCTGGCGGAGATTGACGGCCCAGCGGTCATTACCCGTTTCTGGCTTACCTTTGACTGGCCGGATCGCTTCCATTACGCCGGGGCAATGCTGCGCAACCGGTCTGTGATCCTTGAAATCACCTGGGATGATGCGGAGACGCCGGCCATCTCCGTCCCGGTGGCCGACTTCTTCTGTCACCCACTCGGTTACGATATCCCGTTCGAAAACGCCTGGTTCGCCGACCCGGTGGGCCGCAGTTCGCTATGCGTCATCCCCATGCCATTCCGCTCCCATGCGACGGTGGCCGTCGTCAATCATTTCGACCGGCCGGTCGTCGTCTTCCACGATATCCGTTTCCTGCGCGGGATCGAGCCGGACCCGGACGACGGGTATCTTCATGCCTGTTTCCGGCGCACGATCCCGGAGGCGCCTGGCGCGCAGCACGACATTCTGCCGCGCATCCATGGCAGAGGACGATACCTGGGAACCCACATGGGCATCATTACCGACCGGTACAATCCGATGGACTGGCATAGTGGGAATATCGCGTTTTACCTCGACGGCGACGAGGAGTATCCCAGCATGCTGGGGGCGTCCCTCGATGATTACGCCGGCTCTGCCTGGTTATACGAGCGGTGCTACATGCATCGAGACAGCGGTCTCCTCTTATCGCGCGACTTCCCGGAAGGCGGGGGCCATTACGGTCTGTATGTCTACCACCGCCGCGATCCGATGTATTTCGAGAGTTCGTGTGCGGTTTCGATCTGCCCCGCCGTTCACGTCCGCGCCAGCGCGCTCCTCTCGCTGCTGCGACAGCAGTCCGGATTGGCTGAACGCCTGGCGATTCCATATGATCTGTCCGTGCTCGAAGGCATGGTACGGGCCGGAGAAGATGCCTACTTCAACTGTGGGCGCCTTGACGATCTGAGCACCGTGGCTTTCTACTACCTGGATCGTCCGGATGGCGCACAGCCATCTGGCACCCCGGACACGTGTATCGCTCCGGCCTGGCAATGGCCTGTGTCCGATGAAGAAACCATGGAATAGCACACCTGTGATAATGCGGAGAATATAATGTTAACCATCGCCGTAGACTGGAATGGCACGATCCGACCGGTTGAGATTCCAGACCCGATCCCATCGCCCTATCAAGCGCTCATTCAAACCGAGGCGGCCTGCATCTGCAATGCGACAGACACGGAAATCGTCGAAGGACGCCTGCCAGCCGTGCAGTGTTACCCGACACTACTCGGCCATGAAAATGTCGGCATGGTTGTGGCTGTGGGCAATCGTGTCACCTCCTATCACATCGGCGATCGTGTCGTCGGCGGCCTTTTATTAACACCCACTGACCCAGCCTATTCCACGGGCTTCGGAGGATTCTCTCAATATGTGTTGGCAGACGATTACGCTGCCATGCAACACGATAACGTCTTGCATGAAAAACCTGGCGACGACGTGGTGTGCAAGATTATGCGCGTGGTCCCGCCCGACATACCGGTCGAAGCCGCGGCTATGTTGTGCACCTGGCGCGAGGTGCTGGGCAGTTTCACAGACATGGGTCTACTGGACGCGAAACGGCTGATAATCTTTGGCGGTGGGCCGGTGGGACAGAGCTTCGTCCGGTTCGCGAGGCTGCTGGGGATGGAGTTCGTTGGCCTGGTCGATTCGCACGAGAACCGCCGTGCACTCGCTATCAGCCTCGGCGCCGATGACGTATTCACACGTGATGATCCTCGTCTGCTCCTGCAATACGCGCGCGAGGCCGGACATGAGATTGACGCTGTCATCGATGCGGTCGGCAAGAAGGAAATACTGCAGACCGGTCTGCAGATCATCCGGCAAGGCGGCGCAGTCTGCGTATATGGCTTACTCGGCTGCCGGCAGACCATACTCGACACCCGGTATGCTCCACGCAATTGGCGCCTTGCCATGCACCAGTGGCCTGTGCGGGAAAGCGAGGCTTCAGCGCAGCAGATGCTGTGCGACTGGATTCGATCGGGGCAGTTACGCTGGCACGACTTCATTCAAGGACAATTTCCTGCCACGGAAACGGCAAAAGCTATGGCACAGGTACGATCAAGGGAGATTCTCAAGGCATTGCTGAGGTTCTGATTCAGTGATCTGCACCAGCTGCACTACGGGTCTCTAGACCGGCAACGGGTTGCGAACCGCCTGGCGCCTCCGCTGCGTGCCGTAGGCGTCCGGCGGCACGGCCGCCTGTGATTGCGATGCCCCGCGGGTCCAGCTACGCTCGGGAGTTCAGTAGAACTCCCCTCATAAAAATAGTTTTATGCTCGACGGCCACGGGTTTAAGCTCGATTGCCCCCCAATTGAGATAGATTATATATGATAGGGTTCTCGGTACGCGCAATTTTCGCGCTAAACAGGGGGTCGGCGCCGGTTTGATGCTCGACAGACGCCACTAAAGGTGAAAATATCAAAATTTCACTGCACTGAGCAGGCAAGGAGCGCGCAGAAGCCGAACCTTGCCTCAAGCACTATTACTGTATAGCATTCGTGACTGACAACAAACTCGTCAGAGAAACGACGGTGATTTTTCTTCATCTGAAAGCTGCCACATTACCGCTACGTCACATAACGTTATCTACCGTACTCGGTTCGCTGGAGTATCGATTCCTGCAGTGGCACTGCCAAGCCGACGAATTGCGCACAAAATCCGCCGACGCGGACGAGTAGGTGCTGCCACTGTTCCGGATGTGCGATGGCCTGACGGAGGTCGTCCGCCGAGGTGACGGTCAGTTGCACCTGCTGCCCGCCCATTCGGAAATACCCTTGAATGACATCGATGATTTTCTCAACGGTGTCGCCGTGCAGCATATCGGAGTTCAACTTCAGATTGAAGATGACACCGCCGGCGGCCTGGCGCTGGTCGACGGTTGCGGCTGATGACAATACCGCGGTGAGCCCACGGCGGTCGCGCCCCGGCCAGGGACCGATGGAGTCTTCAAGCACTTCGCGATCTGCGCGGCCGTCCGGGGTGGCGGCGGTTTGTACGCCAAAGTAGTGTTGCCGGGTGAAATAGACCACCAGCCCGGTGTAAGGCGCGTTATTACGGTACGTGCGGTACTCGCGCAGCTGTGTCCAGCACTGCGCTGCCACCTGGCGGGCAATGCCGTCGACACGAGGGTCGTCATTCCCGAAGCGCGGCGCCTCGGCTGCGATACGCTGCCGTAACGTCTCGAACCCGTGCCAGTTTGCGCGTAAGGCGGCCAGCAACTGCAGCCAAGGGATACTGCCATTGTCGAAGACCAGGTAGCGCAGAACCGCCAGCGAGTCCGCCACCACAATGATGCCATTGGTGAGCAGTTGCCCATACCCATAACGCGCGCCCCCACCTTCGCAATCGCGCGCGTTTGCCACACAGTCATCGATCAGCAGGCTGCGGAAGAGCTTGATACCTTGCCGGTGTTTGATTTCCTGCCCCACATTGCATTGCACGATAATATGGTCGAGTGCATATTCTACCTGCCGGCAATAGGCCTGCCAGACATCCTCATACGAGGTGAAGTCTGCAGGATCACCGGACGCGCAGCCGATCTGCTCGCCCGTGAGTTGGCAACGTCCGTTATGTAAAGCTAACTCGAGGCATTTTGCCAGGTTGATCTGCCCATCTTCTCCGCCGAAATTCGAACGACCGGCAATTTGAAATTCGATGCATCCCCCCATCGCATAATCGCGCGCATCAGCCAACGGCACTCCCATCTCGAGCAGCGCGGGAATCACCGCGTCATCGTTCACCAGTGCGGGCATGCCGCTGCCGGTGGCCAGACAACGCATGGCCTGGCGCCACACCTCGCGCGGCGTCGACGACGAGAGGCGCAGCGAAACGGTCGGGTTGGCTTGATGCAGTTCAGTCGTCACCTCCAGACAGAGTGCACTGAACGCATTGAAGCCATCGATACCATCCGGCGTGACGCCGCCGAGCACGACAGACCATGCCATGACCTGGCCCATCTTGCGCCAGAGATGGGTCAGCAGTGTTTTTGCCGCAGCCGGGACAAGGCGCCCGTGCTGGATATCCGCCTGATAATACGGGAAGAGATACTGGTCCAGACGCCCAACGCTGTCATTGCCGTCAAGGAGGAAGATAAACCAGTAGAGTTGCATGGCATCATGCAGTGTTGCCGGGGGGTGATCAGCAAGGCGACGGCAACGGTTGGCGATTTCACGCAAAGTCCCTGCCCGAGCCGGTGATGCCTGGGAGGCCTGTTCATCCGCTGCTTGGGCATACCGTCGACAAAGTACCGCCATATTCTCACAATAGAGCAGCAAGGCCTGGTAGAATGCCGCGCCGTCCTCATGCGCTTGTTGAGCCGCAATAATCTCTGCGCGCAAGCCGGCGATGCCCAGCCGGAGGATTTTTGGATAGTCGACTACCAGGTGCCCTTGATAGCTGGCGCCGTTACCCACGGCAAGGTGCCAGAAGGCGTTACGGCGAACGGCTTCGTCATGAATCAGGTCGGCGGTGACATGCCGGCCAGGAAAATATGCGCAGATGCGTCGCATACGCTCACGAGTCGCGTCATCGCCTGTTTCCAACAACTGTCGGCATAATTGCTCATCATATAGCAAGCCAATGATGGCAGAGTCAACCACTCGGTGCGGGCGCCGGATACCGACAATGAGCTCATCCTCCCCAATGCTGATTGGCGACATCTGCCAGGATGCGCAATGTGCGCGAGCATAACGCACATGGGGATCGGCACCCTCCGCGGCCATAAATGCCTCGGCAAATGGCTCCTGCCCATCATACTCTGCCTCTGGGGCAATACGGATCGCTGATTGTATCGTCAACTGCTCCATCGTTGTTTTCTCCGGAAGAAAGACATCATACCGACTGCTCTCGTCACCTGTTGCGTTGTACCGGTCTCTATGACCGCCGGCTAAACGCCTGCAACCTTATCACTCCCGATCGTACCGCTCTTATACTCGCATTATTCTTTACTCTGTTACACAAATATAGATCCAATCCAGTGGTCGTATAATAGCGTCCTCGGTGGGAGCAGTCATCCATTATACCAGACGCGCGGGAGGCAACAACCTTCCTTGCTCGCCCCGACTTACTCTTGTATGGCGCAGAGAGCGGATTGATACCCCAGAGAAAGCGGTAGGTCAGCATCCGCGGTACATTTACCACAGACCTTCCAGCGCGCCGCAGATGGCAAATGACACCACCGGTCGTGCTCGAAATGCCTCTAAGGTCCAGCCACGCACGGGAGCACGCCCGAACTCCCCTGATAAAAATCGCGTTTGTGCTCGACGGCCATGGGCTTAAGCTCGGGTGCCCCCCCATTTAGATAGATTATTTATGATAGGGTTCTCTTAACCTCCAATATTTTATAAAAACTACCAATCGAAATGCCAAAAGTCCAGGTAAGTCGCCACTCCCCGGTATTCCATCAGCTTGGCAGGCGATCCTAGAGATTTACTTGTTGGACTTGGTTTCTAGATCGGCAATGACCACTTGATTAATTACAATTGCGAAAGGTGCTGCCAGGGCATTGGAATCTGTAATGGCAGGTTCACTTCCGGCTGGCGCGGGGATACCGGTTTCGGCGACGGTTGTTGGAGTTGGGCGATGAGGAACTGGCCCATAGCGCTCTGTTTGCGGACGGCATAGAAGTAAGAAATGCGGTCACAAAGGGTTTGCTTCTCGCGAGGATTATCGATGAGACGGCCTTCGGTGACGGCGCGGGTGGGTTGGTTCGTGAGGAAGAGCATGGTGGTGTATTTCATACGGTCACTGGCGTCGAGGCGGGCACCGTTTTGTAGGGCGTGTTCGTAGTTGCTGCAGGCGTCTCGGGCGATTTGCAGGCCGGCGGGGTCCTGGCCGCGGACGAGGGCGGCGGCGTCTCGACCCTTTTCCTGACCGAGCAGCACCCGGTCGACCTGGATGGTCTGGATGCGCGCCAGCCACAGGTAGGCGCGGGAGTAAGATGGGTCGAGCGTCAAGGCATACTCTGCTTCCTTACGCGAGGCAGGCAGGTTCTTATCGAAGGCCAGCATCTTCGCCTGCAGCAGGTGCGCTTGCGCGCTGTTGGGCAGGTAGGTCAATAGCTGCTTCAGCATCGCCCGCCCCTCTGTGGCGAATTTTCGCGTGTCGGGGAAGCGCTCGTAGTCTACGTATTCAATGCACAGGAAGAGCTGCATCTCCGGGTCGCGGTCCATCATGCCCAGCGCCTGCTTGCCGTAGCGGAACATCGCGTCGCGGGCCTGGGTGGCGACCTTCAGATTGCCGGCCGCCAGCGCCAGCAACATCCGCTCACGGTAGGCCAGCGCCAGGTAGCGGTAACTGACGAAACATGGCGCAGGCGACAGGCGGAGCGCCTGTGTGAGGAGTGCAATGCCTTCCTCGCTGGATTGTAGGCAGCGGGCTGCGTTTCCCTTGCGCGCCCAGGCGCGGGCTTCACCGAATCCCTTGCGCGTGCCAAGTAAGGTGGCATTGGCGACGGAGGCATCACTCACCGTCCACACCAGCGTACCCAGGGCGAGGAGGATGGCCAGGCTATACAGGCCGACGACCGCGAGTGTGCCACCGGAATGCCGGGGTGACCATTCCCGTCCGCCTACCGCTGCCAGCAGGCCGAAGCCGATCCAGGCGTTCGCCAGCGTGATGGAGACATCGAAGGCGAAGAGGTTGGTGACGAGATAGGCGCAGGCCATGCCGGCCAATCCCCACGTCATCCCCCACTGCCAGGGAGAGGCGTTGCGGAGCCACAGGCCGGCGCCGAGGGCCAGCAGCGCCAGCAGCAGGAAGGGCACCACACCGAGCAGGCCGGTCTCCGCGGCGGTCTGCAGCGGCAGGTTGTGCGGCAGCGCCAGCGCCGCCACCCGGTTGATGGAGACGCCGCCTTCCTGCACGTTCGTCGCCGGGCGGAACTCCGGGGCGATCAGCGTGAAGGTGCCCACCCCCCAGCCGGCCAGCGGGCGGGCGCGGAACATGTTCCACGCCGATTGCATGTAGACCAGGCGCGACTGCACGGTGGCATCGCGCAGGTTGGTCATGCTGCGCAGGCGGGCGCGCACCGGCGGGATGAGCAGCGCCAGCACGATCAACGCCGCCACGGTTGCCATCGCACCGAGTTTCACCGGGCGCGGCAAGGCGCCGCGGTAATGCCAGGCAACAGCCGGCCCCAGCAACAACACAGCAGCAGCGAACCCGACCCACGCGCTGCGGGAGAGGGTGAGCACCATGGCAATGGCCATCAGTCCGGAAGACAGCACCATGGTCCACCGCAGCCAGCGGTGCATGGTCGCCAGCGCCACCCCGACTCCCAGCGGCACCAGCATGGCCAGGTAGAGTCCGGTGAACATCGGGTTCCGCAGGATGCTGGCCAGACGCGGCGGATTGAAGGCCGATGCCCAGCCATGTCCACTGAAGCGGTCACACAGTCCGATGATGGCGACGATCCCCCCGGCCAGCACCAGTGCCGCGGCAATGCGCTCGATGTCCCTGGGCGTGCGCGCGAAGTGTTTGACGCCGATATACAGCAGCAAGCCGGTGCCCACGAACGGCAGCGCAATCTGGTTCCATAACGGACCGAAGAAGGCCAGGTACGGATATGGTGACCGGGCGGCGCTGATCACCACCCCGAGGAAGAACAGACCCACCGGCAGATCCAACCAGTGCGCCCGCCAGGTGACCTTCCGATCTCGCGCCCAGCCAAGGACCATCAATGCGAGCAGCAGCCCCCCCACCCCGAACAGCACCAGCCGCCGCAGCATAGTGTCGAACATCGGCTCGAAGAACCACGCCGGTCCGCCTGGCCCGCCGATGAAAGGCGCCAGGAACGCCAATCCCGTCACCACCCATCCGCCGGTGGCGAGCAGCCAATCCTGTCGGGTTGGCGGTGTGATTGGCAAAACTTGCGGTTTCCCAGGTTGTAACCGTTGCCGTCGTTTGCTCATGATACAACTGGATTATAGCATGAATGCTCTGCAACCGACCGCCAGCAGCTCTTGTGACCACTTGCTGGTTTTTCCGGCAATATAACCATACTTTTTCCAGTATTGAGCACGTATTGCCGAAGAAATCGTGCGGATGATGGTCAATACTGACCTATTGATGATATATGTATACAACAAATGTGTGGTATAAAATTTTCATAAAGGAAAGAGAAAATATGCGTACGGTGGTGTATTATAATCTTAAGCGCTAACTCCTTTAATTATAAGCCTCATGGAGGTTGGTAAATGCAATGTAAACAATGCGGAAGACTGGTATTATCCACGGCGCGCGCATGTCCGAATTGCGGTTGGGTGGTCGCCGCTGACGACGCTTCCATTCCCAGTTCATCTTCTCCGACGGTTTCGTCGCCCCCCAGGAGTGTGGTGGACGATGATTCGCTGCCGTATGAGGACGAGACAAATTGGTTGACGAATATTGAGCGCCTCTTCGCCCAATACCTGACCCCGAAGCGCGCGGTCGTCATTATCGCTGTGTGCCTCGCCATCACCGCCATCGCGCTGTTGCTCTCCTCGCATCCCTGGCACCGGACGGTGCGGCCGTCGCCGTATACCTTTACCGTGCCGGGCGACTCGCAACAACCCACCGGGGCCACCTGGACGCCCGGCGCCCAATAAGCCTGACGACTCCCGATCGACCGGATCAAGAGAGGAAAGGAGTTTCGAATGCCACGGTCTCAACAGCGGGGATTTACCCTTATCGAGCTGCTCGTCGTCATCGCCATCATCAGCATGCTGGCGTCCATCCTCTTCCCCACCTTCCGCAGTGCCCGCGAAAAGGCGCGGCAGGCGGTGTGCATCAGCAATCAGCGCCAGCTCGCCATCGCGATGGAGATGTGGATTCAGGATCATAGCGAGCGGCTGCCCTCTGCGGAAACGGTCTGGCAGGACCTGGGCAGCGATGTGCGTAAAATCCTTGTTTGTCCGACGATGGGCGATGACATCCCCAACGGCTATCTGTATAACAACGCGCTGTCCGGCCTGGCGGAGGGCCGCGTCCAATTTCCGTTGCGGACGATCCTGACCATCGACGGCATGCACAAGTCCACCGCCGCGCCAACGAGCACCTACGACAACGTGCTCTACACGGCGCAGGACATCGATCGGCGGCATAACGGGCACGCGGTGTGCAGTTTCATGGACGGGCACGTGGGGCTGGAGAGCGACATTACCGGCTTTGCCTACAAGCCGGACTTCTCGCAGCCGGTGGGCGCCGACTGGTCGGTCACCACGAAATCGGTCACGCCGGTGGGCGGGCGCTCCTTGCTCGGGGAACTCGGCAATCAGGCGGTCACCCTTACCCTCAACGGCCTGCCGAAGCACGCCAGCATCACCGTCTCCTGCGATCTCTACATCATCCGCGCCTGGACGGGCAACACTGGTCCGCACGCCTGGCAGTTGCGCGTGGTGGGCGGTGACACGCTGCTCAACACCACCTTCTCCAACGTGGCCACGGCGAACCAGGCGTATCCCGATGCCGCTCCCGGCGGCGATCACCCGGCCCGCACCGGCGCCACGGAGACCAACACACTGGGCTACGAGCATACACCCGATGGCGTGATGGATGCCGTGTATCACATCGAGTCGACCGTCAACCACAAGGCCAACAGCATACAACTGGAGTTCAGCGCCTCCGGCCTGCCGGCCATCACCGAGGCGAGTTGGGGGCTGGCGAACGTCAACGTGAGCGGCGAATGAGCGGAACAGATGTCGGGTGGCAGATCCCCGCAGATCCCCGGCCACAGCAACATTTCCACGCTCAACCCGAGCGTGGAAATGTTTGGCCTTCGGGGCAACCGTTTCCGGCGTGGGCGGCCAGTCATCGACATAGCGGATGTGGATGATGTCGGCATCGGAGTCGGGGGGCGGCTCAGAGGAGGCGAGATCATCTTCGCGCCAGTCGTTCTCGTAGACGACGGCGACCGGGCGCGGGCGGCGCCGGTCCAGGGCTTCCAACCGGGAAATGCGTGTCGAGAGCGTGGAAAACATGTGAGACCTGCCTTATGGAAGATTGGAAGATTGGAAGACTGGCACATGTGGGGGTGTTCCAGTGCATCCGATACTCGTGTGAGGCGAAGGGATGGCAGGGAAGCGTCAGGTGGAGATACTCATGATATACCCAGAATCGAGCCGTTTTAAACCTGTTTTAGCGATTTTCCGGCCGATTTTCCGCAAAGGTTAGTTTCGGGGAGAATACGGGACACGAATACAGCCCGCCCTGGCCTTGAAAAGGCCGGGCTAGTGTAAGACGCCGGATCAATCCGGCTTGAGATGAAAGTATCGAAAGCCTCCTGCATGCTCTTTGACAAATGAATATCGCAGAGAATTCCGATCATTGCGCCCGGTCGTGCAGCGGAGTACCGCCGCAGAGGTTGTCCGGAGCTATATTAGCAAAGTAAAGCATTATTCATTTGTCAATGAGCATGCAGGAGGCGTCTTATACTCGCCCAGGGATTTGACCCCCGAGGCGTGCCGGCGTGGACCGGAACCGTGTGAAAAAAGTCTATAAGAGTGAAGGCGTTGCCCCTGGGTATGGGATTGGGAAAGCCTCATGAAGAATTCTGCAATTACCTCTTACCTGTGACCCGCTCTTTCCTCCTCCGTTTTCATCGGTCGCCTCTTTGTTACAGGTACCAGGTGATCCATTACCGCCAGCCGACGGACGGCGGTCAAAGCGTGGTCGATCTCCGCTTCGGTGGTGAAGCCGGAGAGACTGAAGCGCACGGTGCCGGCGGGGGCGGTGCCGAGGGCCCGGTGCATGAGGGGGGCGCAGTGCAGGCCGGTGCGGCAGATGATGCCGTATTCGTCATACAGGCGCTGCCCGGTTGCCGCCACCGGCAAATCGGTGAGACGAATGGAGACGACGGGCGTGTAGCGTGCGCCGGGGACATCGTCGTAGATTTGTACGCCGGAGATGGCGCGCAACCCCTCCCGCAGCTTCTCGGCGTTGATCTCCTCCCGCCGGATGAAGGCTTCCCCTTCCCTTTCGCGCCAGCGCAGCGCGGCGGTGAGGCCGGCGATGGCGGGGGTATTGGGCGTGCCGGCTTCCAGGCGCATCGGCATCATCTCCGGCTGGTAGTAGACATCGCTGAGCTGCCCGGTGCCGCCGACAAACACCGGCTCCAGCTCGATGCCTGGTGAGACATACAGCCCGCCCGTCCCCACCGGCCCGCGCAAGCCCTTGTGGCCGGTGAAGGCGACCAGGTCGGCATGCAGCTCATGCGGGTGCACCGGCAGGTGCCCCATGGTCTGCGAGGCGTCGAGCAGCGTGATCGCCCCCGCCGCCTTCGCCCGTGCGAACAACGGCGCCACGTCATACACGCGGCCGGTCACGTTGGAGGCATGGATCAACGCCACCAGCGCTGTCTGCTCCGTCAGCAGGCGCGCAAAGGCCGCTTCATCAAACCCGCCGTCCGCATCCAGCTCCAGCAGGGAGATGCGCAGATCCCGCCGCCATTTCGCCAGATGCCGCAGCGGCCGCAGCACGGCATTATGCTCCGCCACGCTGGTAATAATCCGCGCCCCCCGCGGCAGCGTCAGCCCGATCCCCCACAACGCCACATTCAGCGCATGCGTCACCCCCGACACCAACACCACCCGCGTCGCCTCGCGCACCCCCAGCAACGCCGCCACCCGCCCCCGGCATTCCCCCACGATCGGCCCCAGCGGACAGCGATCCGCCTCCGGCAGCATCTCAGTCCGACCGCCGCGCCCGGAACCGGAAGGCGGCAGGGCAAGCGCCTCCGTCATCGCTTCCACCAATCCCGGCGGTTTTGGCCAGGAGGTGGCGGCTTCATTGAAATAGTACCAGGAATCCTTTGGTAGAATCATAACGATTCCTCAATTATTTTGATCCTGTCCTAAAGTCTCAGTTTGTCGTGCACTGATAAAATTCAATAGATAGCAAAAAGTATTATAGAACTATAAACATGAAATACTAACCTTCCTTGAATTTTGCGTCCCTGTATTTTACGTCTTATTATCTCCCACATTTATTATTATAATAGCGATACCAATAAATTGGCATCGCAAACAAACCTAAGTGCCTCAACAAGGCTAACCATGCTTTTTTTTCAGCATCGGAAAGTGCGTTATTGCGCTTAACATGGTGCAAATAATAGAAATATAAAATAAAACAATAGATTATTATAGATATATGTGCTACATATAAAGACAAGAACTTACTATCAATCCGACGCGCTATGACATAACTATTTGTATAGACTGAAACGCCATACGGTATCAATATAAAAATGATAAACGCTATCATATATACAAATGGAATAATCGTAATTATACCTACTATTAAACGCGTATATTCAGACCATTCCTTTGTTCTGCGTTTTCCCGATTGTCCCATGAGAAAAACTCCGATTGGTCGTTATTTCGTTAAATGCTGGAGCACAAGCCAAAGGATTGCTTAAGCGAGCAACTTACATTATCCGCTATTAACTATATAATGAAATCGCAAAAACCCACAATTGTCAAGAAGAGAAAGATCACCTGGTAATACCAAATCGTCGGTTGATTCGGTCCGGATCGACAACCAACTGGAGTAACCAATTCTTCATTATTAGAACTATCTCGGCTAGTCGGGCATAAGACCGGCCTTCAATCAACCTGTGGATTTCTCCAACACCCGCTCGGTCGGATTGAGCTCCGGGGAGGCCAGTAGTTGCCCCTCCGCGGCTGGCCACAGCCCAGGATTACCTTGCAACGTTGGATGTAGATGCACCATCCTAGACCACCGCGCCTAAGCCATCCGACTGCCATGCGTCGATCGTCACCCCCACGTCGGCGGCATCCATGCCAGCGAACCACGTCCAACTCACCCGACCAAGCCGGTCCATCGACCTTCATCTCTAATTCTCCCTCGTAGCAGAGAAGGTGGTAAAAGCGATGCTCTTGTCACGGTCATCCCGGCTTCCTGCCGAGTAATGATTAAGTCCTTTTCAGGCGTCCGGCACGGCTGAGTCCACCTAGGGATTGACCTGGAGTGGAACTATCGTGTGAATATTGAACCAAGCCAGTATGCTCCGCATCCTCTGTAGCTAGGCCACGCCGAAGTTCGTCTCGACTGAGTGCCACACCTCCTCAATGATGTGGAAGGCGCCGGTCTGCGGCATAAACGACCAGAATCGCCTGATGCTCTAGCGACAGCCGCCACTATCCTGCCAGCTTGGTGATGCCGATTCGCATTTTAGGTGGGATGACCGCCCTCCTGATACCAATCGAGCCAACGCTGTGCAGTCTGCTCGCAATACTCTCGGTAAACGTCCCGTCCTTTGCCATCATCGTCGTGTCTTCGCGAAACAAAAAACGCGTGGAGTCATTACTTACGTTTCTCATCGCATTCCGTACGATACTGGGTGCTCAGTTCCTCGACATTGCTTCCACACAGCTTTGACGAATAATTGGTCTTTTATCAAACATATAGTTAGCAGCATACAACGCGATGCACAAATCGTATCAGTAAATCTGGTACTAATTTCTTGCTGATGACTGATTCTGATTATCGAAAAATTAATGAACCCTCCAGCATCTACTTACTTGTACAGATAAAGCTGCATTAGTATCCACGCCAAGACATTTCCAATTGAGACCTGTTGATATCGATCTACCGATATCTATTACGATAAATCCAGAGATAGTCGTACTAAAGCCTAATCCTGTTATAGACTTTTCTAGAAGTTGACTATATGGAATGCTGTCGTATAATACACGGTCTTCAAACCAACACCATTTCACACTACCACCAACAGGTAAGGGCCAAGATATTCCAATGCCAATATCACCACATAAATAATGCTTTCCACATGCATCAACAATATAGCTGACACCTCCACATACTCCATATCCTCCGTTTATATTATAAACTGTAAAATCAGGCTTACGCCAAATTAATCCTAGAGGATCATCGTTATTTACTGGGTGATTCGATGTATAACAATAAAGATTCAGACCACCTTCATATGAGATTGGATCTCTTGTCAACCAACGTCCTAAGTCTGCATCATAATAACGATATGTACAAAGTGTTATTCCACTTTCATTATCAGTATAGTAACCTTCTTGCGCATTATACCCGTAATTATTAATTCTCTCACCATCAACCAAGCTACCCCAGGCATCATAGGTCGAATTAGACAGGACCTTGCCTTTAACATCCATGTAATGGACGACACTGCCTTGGAGATCGTATTGGTACCAGGTATCATTACTGGCAATGAGTCCTGTTGGCCCCCAAGTCATCACTGTCTGTGTTTCACCGGAGTCGTTAAGTATAGCTACTAACTTCTCGCCGTCATAAAGATAGTATTTCTTTTCCTCAAGACCATCTTCTTTCGAGGCTCGTAAACCATTGCCGTTATAACCGGCAATTAGTAAGATTTCTTGATTCTCATTTCGGTACTCCGTCAGACGATTCTCCGGATCAAAAGTCAAATGATCACCTTTATAAACGGTTGGATTTCCATTACCATTATATGTAAATCCCGATTGGTTTAACTGATTATTTCCATTATAGTTAGGATAAGCCACTCCCGCAAAGAGAGTTGGATTCTGGGCAGCATCATAAGTGTAGTCTCTTGAATAGCCGCCATTACGTGAAGACAGTTCTTGGAGTAATTGCCCTTTGGAACTATAATTATAAGTTGTGGTTCCACTATATGTCGGCAAGCCTGGAAATACCGCATTAAACTGGGTGCAATTGCCAATATCATCATATTGGATATCGGTGAAGTCCGACAGAACACGTCCTTTTGGTGAATAATTGGTCTGACGGATGAGTTCACCTCGATTATTAAGCATATATCTAGTCCATGCTTGATTGCCTAATGTCTGTTGGATACGTTGCCGAGTAAGATCATATTGCCATCGTGCTGTTTTTCCTTTTGGCGTTATCAGTCTGGTAATCCGTCCACCAGCATCATAGCGATAATGTATTGTTCCATTACCACCGCCGGGAATTGGCAGCGTCATGGATTGCCTGCTACCGTTGGGATAATATGTATAACTGATCGTCTTTGCATCCAGACCTGTATAATGAGTAGTAACCGATAGTGGCAAGCCCGATTCATCATACTGATAAGTCACGATGCCGGTTGAATCGGTCATACTCAACCGACGTCCCTCGGTGGTGTAGGTGAACGTCACATCGAGAGCCGGGCTAGCTGGATAATGGATTTTAGTCATTTCACCCTGTGGCCCATTATATTCATACATCGTATGAATATTATTGCCATCCACCTGTTCCAGCACACGCCCAGCCTCGTCATGGGAAATATACCGGACTGTATCTCCCATCGGATAAGTCACCTGGACCAAATTTCCTACCGCATCATAACTATAAGTCGTGGTGTTATTTTTTCCATCGGTAACCGTCTTCTTGCGCCCCAAGGTGTCATAAGTGTAGGAAACTGCTTCTACGTCCCCTGATTGGGTGAGAAGGTTCCCTTCAACATCATATGAGGATTGCACCTGACGTAATTGAGTGTTTGCACCATCATAAATCGTTTCACTGATGCATGGGCTACCAACATATAAATACGCCAATACATTTCGTTTATATATTGTTCCTGTTCCAGCTTCGTAACTCTTAACTTCAGTAAGGTGATCTGCAATGTTATAACATTGTTCGGTTTTCAAGCCGAGAGGATCAACCACCTGTATACGATTACCACGTGCATCGTAGCGATAATGAACTGTATGCCCAAGAGCATTCGTAATGGTGAGCGGTTGCCTAATCGCCGCTGCTTGCTGGTATGTGCCATCAGTTGTGTAGTTGTATGTTATGGTAATGCTGGCGGTGGCATTATTGCCAGGTCTTGTCTCGGTAAGCAGATTACCTAG
>Ga0172368_10000158_pt1 | contig 91750 bp, 74 predicted proteins | sample Lak11m_FD_114540 | JGI IMG/M metagenome (GOLD analysis project Ga0172368, IMG submission 114540) | Freshwater microbial communities from Kabuno Bay, South-Kivu, Congo - kab_022012_11m | ecosystem: Environmental > Aquatic > Freshwater > Lake | place: Democratic Republic of the Congo: South-Kivu...
ATCAGTATTTAGTATCCTCACTATTTCAAAATTACCGAATATAATCCACAATAAATATTCCTTAGTCTTGTCATTGCGAGGAGTTCTGAGCTTGTCGAAGAACGACGAAGCAATCTCTATTCATTTTGTTTGGGATTGCTTCTCCCTACTATGTCGGGATCGCAATGACAAACTAAATTTTCTTTTCTGCTGCAATAATGTATTTGTATATTTGATCTACAAATCTTAGCCAAATTATTAGGAGAATATTCCATGTTCAGAAAACTAACATTAACTCTATTAGTATCTTTATTTACAATTACACTTATATTCGGTCAAGATACTAAACCTCAACCTGCTGATAATATTTTGAAAGCCGCTTACAAAGTAGCAAAAGCATCAGATAAGAATGTTTTTCTAATTTTCCATGCATCATGGTGCAGCTGGTGCAAGCGGTTGGATAAGGCTATGCAAAGCGATGAACTCAAAAAAATATTTGAAGATAACTATGTTATTACTCATGTAGATGTTCTTGAAACGAAAGACAAGATTGAAACTTTGGAAAATCCTGGTGGAAGAGAAATTATGGCAAAACTCGGCGGTGAAAAATCCGGTTTACCTTTTTATGCTTTCCTTGATGAAGAGGGAAATAAAATTGCCGATTCCAATGTGATGCCTACGAAAAATCCTAACATCGGATATCCCGGAAGCGCTGAAGAAATTGAAGCGTTTGGAAAAATATTAAAAATTTCTGCACCTAAGATGAGCAAGGATAATTTTAATACAATTATAAGTTATCTCAAGACAAACGCACCGAAATAATTATTTGTCTAGACGGGATATATCCCGTCTCATTTTTGTTATTTTGAGACGCCATAAAAAATGGCGTCTCTACAATACAATTCTACTTTGCTTTATCCATTAATTTTAAAAATTCTTCTGCATTTACAAATCCGGTTAAACGATGCACTTCATTTCCTTTCGAATCAATTATCAATACCGTTGGAACACCAATGACCTTAAATTCCTGTCTTAATTTCTCAGTCTCTTCCGAATCGGATTTTGTCATATCCGCTTTGAATGCTTTGAAATCCTTACCCGCTTCAATAACCTTTGCATTGGAGAATGTCTGTGCATCCAATTCCCTGCATGGAACACACCATTCTGCAGAAAAATCAATAATGATCTTTTCATTGTTTGCTTTTGCTTCTTTGAATAGTACTTGATCAAATTTTTGCCAGTTAAGAGAAGATTCTTTAACCGGCCAGAGAGCATAAATTGCAACGGCCACAATCGCCAAAGAGAAAATAGTTTTGAAAATCTTGAAACCTTTATTTTTATCACCTGTTTTATCAAAGAAGAATAAAAAGACTGCGGTAAAAATTCCGAATGCCGGCAGTAGATAATTATTAACTGTTTTGGGCAAGAGCGGGCCGGCGTAATAAATAGCCATCCCGATCATTACAAATCCGAAAATATGTTTTACAGCTTCCATCCATAATCCGGCTCGCGGTAATGATTTTATCTTTCCAGAGAAGAGTGCTAAAATCAAATATGGAAATCCTAATCCAAGTGCTAAAACAAAAAACATTACAAATCCGTAAACAGCATTTCCCTTTGCTGCAACAACAGTAACAAGACTTAAGACAAAAGGGCCAATGCACGGCGCTGCAACAATTCCCATTGTTAAACCCATAAAGAATGCGCCGAATACGCCGCTCTTAGCACCGCCTGCTTTTGCCGTCCAAGAATCGGGAAGTTTAAATTCATAAACTCCAAACATGCTTAATGCAAGCGCTATAAAAATTAAACAAATGAAAATTATCACAACCGGTTTTTGAAGTAGCGTACCAAACATTGCACCGCTAAGCGAGGTTACTACTCCAACTATTGAATATGTCAGTGCAATTCCAAGAACGTAAAAAAGTCCAAGAACGAAAAGTCTGCTTGTTCTTCCTTCCGTTTGACCGCCGAAGTATCCGATTGTAATTGGAATTAGAGGATAAACACAAGGGGTAAGATTAAGAGCCAGTCCGCCAAGAAAAACAATTATGAGACTTAAGAAAAATCCGCGTTCTTCCATTTTAGCATTTACTAATTTTTCCACACTATCAATAACTTTTTTCGGATTTTCATCTTCGCTTTTCACCTCTTCCGCTTGCCTGCCGCCCGCTTCGATTTGTCGAAGACGAGGCGAGTTTGTTTGGCGGGTTTCACTTTTCACGCTTTCTACTTCACCTTTCGCGCCGGCTACTTCACTTTTTAACTTTGTGGTTACACTAATTACCTCAAGATTCAATTCCGCAGTTGTACTAGTTGGCGGCATACATGTCTGGTCGTTGCAACCTTGATAGCTAAACACTACCGGTATTTTGTATTTACCATTTGCAACTGCTTGATCAACATTAAAAGTCAGAACAAATTTCGCTTCACCTTCAAATACAGAAACCGGTTTTTCGGATACTGCAAGCTTTCTTTCTTCCGGAGTTGGGAAAACAATATCTTTTAACGGAAATGATTTGTTTAAGGAACTAATCTTTGTAGGAATTAAATATTCATCGTTGGGTTTATTGGAATTAATATGCCAACCCGGTTCTATAGATGCAAGTAGAACTACGTTAATAGTTTTTCCGACTTCTATTTTAATATTATTTTTTTCTAGTTTCAGCGTTACTAATTGCGGTTGTGCAAAGGAAAATGATGTTATAAAGATCAACATTATTAAAATCAATAAAAGACTGTTTCGGTATTTCATTATTACTCCAAATATTTTATTCGCTACTATTAAGACAATTATTTTTGCCTTTAGCACTACTCTAATTTTGTTTTTTTAGAAAATTATTTTTTCAAAAAAATCCCGCCAACTTGAGGTCGGCGGGAAGGGGTGTATGAGAAAGGTTTGCCCCGCAAAGCGGGGTAAACCATGCATCGAAAGTTACTTACTCACCATATTTGTTAATTATTATTACTTCTAACATCACTACAAATTCTCTTTAATTTTTTCCTCCAGTTCTTTGTCGTGTAGATTTTTTGCGATGATAATTCCGTTTTTATCTATAAGTATTGTTGTAGGCAAATAATGGCATGCATAAAGAGTTATTATTTCTGCAGGACCAAATGGGGCCGGTGGTTTTGGAAAACGGTCTATCACATTCTTCCATGGAATACTATTTTTCTCAATGCACTTTTTCCATGCGTCTGCTTTTGAATCGTCAGATACTCCAAGAATCTCGAAGCCTTTGTCTTTGTATTTATTATATAATTCCTTCATAGACGGTATTGACGCAATGCATGGAATACACCACGATGCCCAAAAATCGAGCAGAACAACTTTCCCTCTCAAGGAAGAGAGAGAAATATCTTTATCATCGGGATCCTTTGCTGTAAATTCCGGCGCTGGTTTGCCTGGCTGAATTCTCAACAATGCAGATAACTCTTCGAAATTCTTTTTATATGATAATGACTGCTTAACATCATCGGAAAAATTATTCATTATTTTTTCTAATTCATCGGCTTGTCCGTATGAATCATTGATTGTATATGATAACATGAAACATGCTGCATATGATTTGTTATGCTCTCTGGCAAAATCCCAATTGAACTGATTGGATTTCTTTGTGTATTCTTCTCTGATATCAGAGACTTTTTCTTCCTGCTTTTTCTTTTCTTCCGGGTCCTTTATTGTACTCAGCTTCTTATACTCTCTCGTTAGATCGGCTGAAAAAACTTTTACTTTCTCATTGAATAGATTGTAAATTTCCTGCTCTGCTGAACCTTTTACAATTGGAACTAATTCTTTTTGAGAATTTTCGCTTACACGTGCAGTATCTAAATCTACTTCAACTTTTCCCGGCATAATCCAAAAACTTAAGTAGCGGTTAGATTCCGGAAATATTAATCTAGCAAGTATTGGATTGGGGACATTCCCTTTGAAATTGAATTTACCGTTTTTAACCGATGCTACTCCAAGAGTATCCGAAGTTCTCAGTTCAGGAACGCCGTATAGAATTACTTTTGCATTGTTTAGTCCTTTTGCTTTTCCGCTTATCTCAAATTTATTCTGTGCGCTTAAGCTAACTGCAAAAGTGAGAATAAACAGAGCCGTATATACAACGGCTCTGCTGAAATTTTTTATAGAACTTTTATTTGATTTCATTTTTATCTCTTCTAATTAAAGTGTTATTCCGCCAAATCTGATACCGAAAATAATTGTACGCGGTTGAGTAACAATCATATTTAATCTTTCGAATTTATCATTGTTAGTTAGATTCTCAACCTGTAAAAATCCTGTCAATACATCGGTTATCTTTTGTGAAATACCCATATTGATTTTTGTGTAAGACGGATACGTAATTAAATACCCGCTTGGATAAGCTTTTTTAGCCGGATTATATTTTCCGCTATATACATCAGCTAAAAATCCGTAGAAATCAGCTGCAATCCATTCCCCGAATTGGAAAGCACTTAGAGTGATCGTTGTACCTTCAATTGGAGTAACTTCTATATTAGTTGACAACGTATATTTAGGCTGACCGTTTAATGGATCTCCGACTTTAGAACCGCCTGTATAATTCGGTGCCAGCTTAGTTATTGTGCTGTTATTTGTACCATAATTTATATTTAAAGTCAGCCAGTCAATTGGATGTGTTACTGCCTTAATTTCAAAACCTTCATTTTTTACTTCGTCAACATTTTGATATTGATACGTAGTTACACCGTTGGTCGATCCGAGATTTACTGTTTCAATTAAGTTTGTTGGTTTTTGATTATAATAGGTAAGACCTAAAGATAAAATACTGGAGTAGTAGATATCTGCACCAATCTCCCATCCTTTTTGAATTTGAGACTGCAAATTTGGATTTGGTAAAATAATGTAAGTGGAAGAAACAGTACCTGCAACCTGGCTTGCATCCGGAATTATTACAGATTGACCCCATGCAACTCTTCCTTTCACCATCCATTGTTCCACTTCATATACACCACTTACTCCTAAACGCGGAGACCACGTATATGAATCAGTAGCACCTGCCGGATTTTTATCTGCACGCAATCCACCGGTAAAGAATAGAAAATCAGAATATGAGATTTGAGTTTGACCATAGAATCCTGAATTTTTTACATATCCCGGGTTTTGATCTACAAAATCATAATTATTTCTATCTGCAACTTTTGAAGAGAAAAATGGATGAGAATATTGAGTCCAATCATAACCTAATGTTGTAGCTGTTCCGAAAAGATCAAACAAAGTTGTTTGATAGGATGTATTATAAGATGCTGTCCAGCGTTCTGTCCTTGAATCAGTTACTGAATATAGTTTTGTCGTTGTATTTGGTGTTCTATCGTAACTAAATGAATTTAGTGTATTATAGCCAAGTGTAAATTTATGAGACCAATTCTCACTCGCTTTATAATTCAGATTCAGTGCGTAAGTCTGGTATGCACTCCGTGATGCAGTATTCGGTGCGGCATATGTTTGTCCGATCGAGTTATACATTTTAATATAGATTGGGTCCCATCCCCTTGTATTGTTCCGCTTAGAATAATTTAGAGAGAAGCCACCTGTTAGATCGCCAAAATTAAAATTCGTTGAACCGGTGAGATTAAGGGACTGTTCTTGAAATAATTCTATCCATTGAGGTTCAGTTTGATAATTAACTCCAACATTGTAACTAAAAAAGTTATAACCTCCGCTCGCATTCAATAAATATTCTTGACCGAGAGGAGTATTATTGGATAAATATTTATTATCAATTGTAGTTGCAGAAACTTTACCGGATAATTTTGTGTCGCCGGATTTTCCGTGTTTTGTAAATATTTGCATTACACCGCTAATAGCACCTGCACCGTATATTGTTGAAGCTTGCGGACCTGGAACAACTTCAACTCTTTCAATAACAGTTGGATCCATATAAGTTATGTAAGCCGGGTCGGAAGCTTCAACACCGTCTATATATACCTTAAGTGTAGAAGCCGCTCCTGATACTGTTGACACTCCTCTTACAGAGAAAGCACCGTAAGTCGTACCAACACCTTCATCGGTATAAATAGCACCCGGGACAGTTAAACGTACGAGGTCCGCAACATCTACTGGATTTATATTTTCAATTTCTCGAGCTGTTACTACGCTGATTGTGTTTGGAAGTTTCTTAACAACGGTTGGAAGTACAGTACCGGTCGTAACAACTACTTCATTCATATTTATATCGGTTGCCTCAAGCAGTAAGTTCAATGTCTCTGTTGAATTTGCAGCAACTGTGACACTTACTTCTTTTGTTTTAAAACCCACGCATGATACTACTAGAGTATATTTGCCGGCATTTAAATTATCAATTGTATAATTACCGCTTATATTTGTGGCAGATCCATGACTTGTTCCTTTTACCACAACATTTGCGCCAACTATAGCTTCTTTTGTTTTTAAATCTGTTACTTTTCCTTTTATGGTTCCTGTCTCAATAGCAGTAACTAAATTTTCTGTTTGTCCGAAAGATTTTTTTACTACTATTTGATCATTAATTCTGTTGAATGTTAATCCGTAATCTTTAGCAAAAACTTCTAAGATGTTGTAGAGAGATTCATCCTCAACTATAACAGTAGCTTTTTCATTTAGAGGTATTTCATCTTTGCTGAAACTAAATTTAAAATTTGTTTTCTTCTCTATCATTTGAAGAGCTTGCTCGAGTGTTACATCAACGGCTTTAACACTGACTTTAATATCGCGCAGATTTTGCCCTTCAGCCGGAGTTATGGCAAATAAAATATTTACCAGAAGACCTTGTAGAAACAACCCCATTAAAGAATAATATGCTGCCATTTTAACTATCCGCATAATATAATTTTTCATATTTTGTACCTGTCTTGTTAAACATGTTGTTAATTATGTGTTTAGCATTTTAAGCCGTGACGATCTCAACCATCGTCATGGCTTTTTTAATTATCCCGGCTAGCGGGAAATTTTACTCTCATAGATTTTTTCTCCTCCTTTATCAACCTCACTCATTCCCCAATGCTGTCAGGTTAAGTTGTGGGCCAAAGCCCTTTTTTATTTTATTTGCTCTAACCCCACGCTTAAGCGTGGGGTTATTCAATAACCAAGTCTCACTGGACTTTAGTCCAATACATTTTTGCTTTAACCTACAGCATTGACCCCTTCCCTCTCCTTCCTTCGACAAGCTCAGGATGACGGAGAGGGCACTGGTGGAGGTTAATTATTTTTTGTAGAAAACCACTTTCTTCGTTTCGTTGTTCTCTTTAATCGTTTTGTATTGAAGTCCTGTTAATTTTTTAATTACCTCAGATATGGTCCAGAAAGATTCGTTCTGGAAATTAGCTGTTATTTTTTTACTGTTATAGGATTTATCAGCTACCTCGAATTTTATTCCGAATCTTCTTTCCAATTGAACAAATACTTTTGTCAACGGCTGATTATCAAATTTGAGGATGTTATCTTTCCAACCGACAGCTTCCTGAAAGTCGAACGATTCGATTTTTCCTAATTCTCTTTCTTTATCAAATAATAATTGCTGATCCGGTTGGAGTAAAACAATATTCTCTTCAATGCCAGATTCGACTTTAGAAATCTTTACACTTCCCTCTACAAGCGAAACGGCAATTTCTTTATCGGCTGCAAATGCACGCACATTAAATTTTGTACCTAGAACTGTAGCAGTAATATTTCCTGAATGGACTATGAATGATCTGCTTGTATCATGTGTTACTTCAAAATATGCTTCTCCTTCAAGGTAAATTTCTCTCTTCCCATTGATAAACGATTTAGGATATCTCAATTTACTACCCGCATTAAGAGTTATTATAGAATTATCCGCAAGAGTAATAACATTCTTTTCACCCATAGAAGTAGTGTTCTCATTCCAGACAATTGTTATTGGTTTATCCTTAAAAATACCGCTTATGTATAACCCGCCTGTTGCAAGAGTAATAAATAAAATTATTGATGCCGCTATCTTTGCTAAATTTGGCTTGTAGAAAATTCTTTGAAAAATATTTCCTTCCCTGTTCCTAATTTTCTGCATAACTTCGGAATAGATTCTATCTTCGTTTAACTGCTTGTCTCCCAATTCATTTTCATTCCAATTTGTGTTTTCGTTTTGAAATGATTCTAAATATTTTTCAAGCAGCATTTCTTCATCCGGCAAGCATTCGCCCTTCAGATATTTGTCAACTAATTTTGAAAAATCATAATTGTTCATTTTATTTTCTCATAGCATTTTTTTACAAAAATCTTTCATATTACATACTATTAAGTACCGCCGGAATTGAAAAGGTACTACCCATAGTGTGAGAAAAAGTGAGTTTGATAAATATGAGGATCTTAGAAGAAAAGTAAAGGTAATATTTTGATGGAATTACGAATAGATTTAAGAGCACTTGTAATTTGGTTTTTTACGGTCTGTAGAGATATATTCAACTTAGTGGCAATTTCTTTATTGGACAGCTCCTCGTTTCTGCTAAGCTGAAAAATTATACGGCGTTGTTGAGGCAAATTAGAAATTAAATTTTCAATCCGGCTGTGGAGTTCTTTATATTCAATTAATTCTTCAATTTTATACTTTGACATAAAATCATCAAATTGTTCCGGGTGAATAGTTATTAACTTCCTTTGCCGGAACTGTTTGAAAATTTGATATTTTACTGCCTGATATAAGTATGCCGGAACATTTTCAATATGTGATGATTTTCTTCTAAGCCATAAGTTTGTAAAAACTTCTTGTATTATATCTTCGCAAACGTCTTTATCGTGTAAAACATTATAGGCATAAATAAAAAGTTTTGACCAATACCTTTGATAAATTTCTTTGAATGCTGTTTGGTCATCATTTCCAATAGATTCGAGAAGTCCTCTATCGGAAAGGTCAAATATTTTTTTATCCGGGATCATTTGAAATTTATTTATTAAACACTTATTGAATCTAAAAAAAATTAGTGATAGAAACTACCAACACTATTTTTCAAGTAGTGGCGATGCATTTACCCGCCTTTGGCATGGGTGCATCGTCTTATTATTTATTTCTTTAAGACGTTCCATCCCGCAAAGAACACGGGACAAGTCGGAACGTCTCTACAATAAAAAAATCCCGCCAACTTATGGTCAGCGGGACGGGGTGTATGAGAAAGAGTTAGTCCACCAGTTTGTTGGGCGGGTTAACCAGAGTATAGATAGAAATTTTTTATTGTGTTTGTGCCAACCAATCTGCAGCATCTTTTTCATCATTAAAATGCTTTAGTCTTATTCCAATATTCTTTGCTACTATATCAAAAAAACGGAAATTGTACGATATACTTTTATTTAACACGATTGCTATTCTTTTCTGCTTATACAAACTATTATCAATAATTGATTCTATCAAGCGGCTTATCTCATTGGCATTCATCACTCCAGTCATTTCATCTACAATCAATAAATTTTTATGTGTGTTATTAATCAATGGGCTAAGATCAGCCCAAACTTTTATTGATGTTTCGAGAGTTCTCTTGCCGGTAAACTGTATTCTATCAAATTTCTCTGATAATAAAACTTTTACTTCTGCGCATTGTGGTTGATTGATTATCATATAAGTACCTTTTTCGTTATTGTTAATAAACCTCTCCAAAGACGCTAACGCTTAGTCTTTGGAGAGGCGGAGTTATATGAGAAAGAGTTAATCCGCTTTTGCTTAACGGGTTAACCATGCATCGAATAAAGGAGATAACTTTATAAATTAATAATGTGAATTTGGTATTATTATTTTTTTACACTTTATTTCATTCAAATCATTAACATAAAAAATAGTTATAATTTTTCTTTCGTTTGTTTCTTCATAATGTGAAGATAAGATTCTTATTATTTTTATTTCATTCAATGCTTTCATCTCTTCTGTGGCTGTTTTATATAAATCTTCATTTTCTACGTCTGATTTGAATGTTTGATGATTTGGAATAGTGCTGCATCCAAAAAAAATTAATGTAATAAATAATGTTATAAATTTTATCTTCATCTTTATCCATCTTTCAATAAACCTCTCCGGAGCCGAGGGGACAACTCCAGAGAGGCGGAGTGTATGAGAAAGAGCTAGCCCCGCAAAGCGGGGTAAACCATGCATCGAAAGAATTCACCAACCTAATATGTTAACCTTTTAATTTTCTCCGGCAAGTTTTATCATCGCCGAGATATATTCAACTACTGCATCGCCAGCAAGCCCTTCAACTTCTACGAACCTAATATTTCCTTTTTTATCGATGACAAATTTTGTTGGAAGAGCACCTACATTAAATTCATTTACAACTTTAGTTTCATAATCCATTAATACATGAAATCTGTAAGGCTTTTTCTGAAAGAAATCTTCCACAAGTTTCTTCTTATCATCCGAATGTTCCCACGTATTTATCAATAAAAAAACAACTTCGTTTCCATTTTTGTATTGATCTACCAATTTCTGCATCCCGGGAAATCCTTCCACACAATAATGACACCAGGTAGCCCAAAAATCCAAAACAACAATTTTACCTTTGTAGTCGGAGAGAGATACTTTCTTACCTTCTAAATCGGTAAGAGTAAAATTAGGAGCCGGTTTACTGATCATTTGTTTTTTTACCATCGTATTCAGAGCCACTCTTCCAGCATCTTTCAGTTTGTTGTAATAATCTTCAAAACCGGTATCGTTATTATTTTTTTTCGTGTATGCTTCTTTGCAAAGATTCTTAATATCCCCGGTCATAATCCCGGATTTTACCGCGTCTCCGCATACATTTAGTGCTTGTTCATATTTCTGAGAATCAACCAAATGTGTTAAGTATTCACTTATTGTTTTATCTTCAAATTTATTAACCGGTTGAAGTGAAAACGCTTCCTCATATTTATTCAACGCTTCTTTTTTATTATTAAGTTTATTTAGTACCTGGGCATAGCCAATTCTCAAATTTGCTAGATCACTTTTTCTTAGAGCGGCAACTTGTTTTGCCGGATAGTATCTGAATGCGTTATCATACCGCTTAACCATCTCTTCTTTATCTGCGTTATTGATTCCGGTTTCATAAATATCAGCCGCCACTTCTAATCCTTTATTGGCTTCAAGAAGCCTTTGAATGAATCTATAACATGTTCTAGGAGAAAGAAGTGAAGAATCTCGCATCGTCTTCCACCAGTCTTTCAATAAATCAGCATTGCCTTGTTTCAGTATATTATCAAATACTGTGGTGGTTGGCGGCAACATTTGTAAGTCTGAATATGGATATATCTTCTGAATCTCAAGGGCTAACTTTTTTTGTTTTTCAAAATCTTTTTCGGTATTCAACTTTCTGGATGTACCTAAAACAGCCAGCATACCCGTTGGATATTTTGCAATTGATATTTTTCGTGTTTGTTCAGCTTTCTCAGTCATCTTCAATCTATTATAAAGATACACAAGGGCTTGATAAAATTGCTCACTCCCGTCATCTAGTTTTTCAAATTCAACTAATTCTTTTTTAGTGAGATTCTCTCTTTGATTCTCAGGAATAACTCTATCAATTAAACCGGTAAATTGATTAATAGCGCTTAACTTTAGCCGCGGAACTTCGTTGAGCTGCTTTTTCATTAATTCGTATGCTTTATTATAGTCCTTTGAAACATAATCGTAAGCAGTACCCCAATAATCAAATGCAGAAGCATAACAAAGTTTAGATTCAGCCGTTTCATTTCCACTATTATCATAAAATCTTACAAAATAACCTTCACCGGAATTATTGTCGGCGCCTTCACCGTTTTCAAATTTTACTACAACAATTTCCGCTTTAGCATTTGTTTTAATTATTGCTTTCCATTCATCACCGGCTTTTTGCATTTCAATACTTTTAGTTTCTAAATATCCGTCTCTTATTGCAGTTGAATAAGCTGTATAAACCAGGTTTATACTTTTTGAATTAGCAAGCGGCGTATTAAGAGAATTATAAACAACTGTTATTGCATCTCCGGCTTTTGGTTTTTCCGGAGTAAATCTAAAATTCTCTTTTGCATTTAAGCTGATACCAAACACAACTAAAGCAATAAATACTAAAAATTTATTTTTCATTTCATCTCCAAATATTGCGGGGAATGCATATCTCTGCATTCCCCGCTAATAATTTTACTCGCTGGCAAGTTTTATCATTGTTGCTATTTCTTCCAATGCCTCATCCCCGGCAGAAGCACCCACAACATTAAACCTTATGTTTCCATTTTTATCTAAGATAATTTTTGTAGGAATGCTTCCGACTCCGAAAGAAGCGGCAACTTTATTTTCGTTATCGAGTATTACATGGAATGTGTACTTTGTTTCTTTTATAAAATCCTCTGCATTTTTCTTCTTATCAATCTCAGATTGGAAAGTGTTTACAAAAAGAAATACTACATTCGGATTATCTTTATACTTATCAACCGCTCTCTGCATTGTTGGGAATGAAAATTTACAAGGACCGCACCATGTAGCCCAGAAATCCAACAGTATAACTTTGCCTTTTAGATCTGAAAGCGATACTTGCTTACCTTCTAAATCCATTAAAGTAAATTGCGGAGCCGGCTGGTTAATCATTAGTTTTTTCTGTTTAGCTTCAATTGCTGCTTTTCCTTCATCACGAAGTTTATTGTAATAACTTTCAAACCCGGTTTCATTTCCATTCTTCTTTACATAAACTTCTTTGAGAGCATTTTGCATTCCGTCCGCAGTTATACCGCGCTTTGCCGCAGTTTCCAATACCGGTTGAGCACTTTCAAATCGCTTTGATTCAATCAGTTTCTTTACATACTCGGTAATTGCTTTTTCATCAAGGTTTTTAATATCATAAATTGAAAGCGCTTTTTCGTATTTCTTAAAAGCTTCATCTTTTTTATCAAGCTTATATAGAACATCTCCATACTGCATTAAGAAAAATGCTTTATCTCTGCTTATTAATTCTTTAATACGTTTTTCCGTTATAAAGGAAAGAGACTGATATGCTTTAATTGTATATGGTTTATCCCAGTTAGGTTCTGTAAACTTGCAAAGCTCTAATGCAAAATCTAAATCTTTATTCGCCTCTAACAATAGTCTAACATAATAGTTGCTTTCTACGGGTATTATTTCTTTGTTTGAACTATTAATGTGGCTCCACCATTGCTTAAGCATTTTAATATCACCCTTCTTTACAATTCCCTCAAAAACATATCCATTGGGATTAAGGTTATAAACTGAAGGCGCCGTAATAGTCTTTTCCACTTCGATTGCTAATTGTTTCTTTTTATCTACATCTTGTTCGTTATATATCTTATCCATCACATAATTATAAGCAACATTTCCACCCGGATATTTTTTTATTGCCGCCTTTGTTAATTCATCGGCTTTCTCGGGCATTTTAAGATTTTTATAATTGTAAATAAGTGTTGAGTAATTTTCATCCGATATATTTCCAAGCTTCTCAATTTCTGCCAGCTCTTTTTTAAAAACGAATGCTTTTATACTATCGGGTGTCTGCCTATTTAGAACGGAAAGGTAACTACCAAAGTAGAACGGTTTGAGATCCGGCTTCTCGGAAAATATTTGTTTCATAATTTGAAAAGCTTTTTCCGGATTTCTGGCAGAATAATCGTTGTAAGCACACCACGATGCAATACCCGATGCGTATCCTAATTTCGAAAAATCAGTTTCATTTCCTTTCTCATCATAGAATCTTACAAAGTAACCACGCGTTTCGTTATTATCCGAGGCATCATCATTGGCAAATTTAACAGCAACAAATTCTGAACTCGGTGTTGTTTTGATAACCGCTCTCCAGTTGCTCCCCTCTTTCTCCATGTTATAAGTGCGGGTCTCTTGATGACCTTCCTTAAATTTATGTGAAAAAATGGTATAAGTAATCTCAACATTTTTTGAATCAGCTAATGGTGTTCCGGTAGAGTTATAAACTATTGTTATTTCATCGCCGGGTTTTGGTTTTTCCGGTGTGCATTTAACGGAATTTTCTTTTCCAAAAGTAACTGAGCTTATTAATGTTAGTAGTACAATTAATGCTAATAATTTATTTTTCATTTTATACCCAAAATTTTTTATAATGATTTACATACAAAAGTTTTATTTATTTCATCAAAATCATTTTTTTAATCTCTGAATAACTGCCGGCAACAAGTTTATAGAAATAAATTCCACTTGGTAGAGACGTTCCGCGGAACGTCTTTACAAAATTACCAGCCGGTTTGTATTCATTTACCAAAGTTGCAACTTCTCTTCCCAATGCATCATATACTTTTAAAGACACAAAACTGCCAACCGATAACTGCCAACTGATATTTGTGCTTGGATTAAACGGATTGGGATAATTTTGCTCTAACTTAAATTCTGTTGGTAAATAATTATCCTCACTAACTGCGGTTGGTGTAATGCCTATTTGAGTAAGCGTACTTTTCCAAATGTTGTACATTGTACTAACAATAATGTAATTGTTATTAAGAATAATCATGTTTCCGGAATATCCTCCATCAGTTGGATTAAAAGCATCTTGTCCCGGAGGGCGGCTCCAAGAATTAGATGCAAATGGATATACCCATATCTTTGATCCGCCAACAGTCGCATTAAAACCGTTACATCCAAAAAGGTAATTACCATACGCAGTAAGTAGATTTAATGTTCCTACCGTTCCGGCGTATCCCGTCCACGGCAAAGCCGTCCATGTATTTCCAAAATCGGTTGATTTTAAATTATCTTTAGCAGTACCGGCAAAGACTATATCATTGGTTGAAGTAATTGAACTGATTTGTTTTGTATAACTGTATGGATTTGTATCCATATAATAAACACTTGTCCAGCTATTGCCGTTATCGGTGGATCGGTAAATACGCCCGTCTAATGTTCCTACGAATAGATAATTTTTAATCCCATAAATACATAAAGGACCGAAGCCGGAAGTAAAAGTTAATCCGCTGTTTGTTAATGACCAGTTATTTCCATGATCGCTGGAACGGTAAACTCCGTCGTTTGAAGAAAGTAGATAAAGGTAATTATTGAAAGAATAAATGGCTAAACAATCAACTGAATTGATTCCTGTTGAAGCGAGGCTCCAATTACTGCCGTTATCCGAAGAACGGTAAACCGATTGTTTATCATTACTAAGTAAAACAACAAATAGATATGTATTATCCTTTGCTAAAGAATTAGCTTGATATTGGGTGGGCATACCTGTTCCGGATGTTGTCCAATTATCTCCGTTATCGGTTGAGCGTAACATTGTAACACTTAAACCTCTTGAACACGCAAATAAATAGCCGTTACTTTCTAGAAATGAGTTAGGTTGATATGCTCTTACCGCTGTAGTTCCGTTTATACTTGCCGCTGTCCAAATTGCCTGCGAAAAGAGAGCATGTGAAAAAAACAAGCAGAGCAATACTGTTTTATATATAAAGTTTTTCATAATAAACTCATATTGTTAAAAAGGAAACACCCCCTTTTACAAAGGGGTGTTTATTTTTGATTAATATCTGAAATTGAATCCGGCGCTTATTGCACGTCCATCACCCATACCGAAATTACCGCCAACAAAGACCTGCTTATTCATAATATTTCGAACATCTAATTGGAATTGTGCAAAGTCGGTAACTGCAAAATCTAAATGCATATCGAGAGATACAAAAGCGTCTGATGCTATGTAATATTTTGAATCGGGTGCCGGTAATGAGAACGTATTGTAATAATTCCTCAATGCGTAACACATATTAACATTCGATCCTTGATAAAAAGCGCCGACACTAACTCTGCCTGTTTTATTTGTCCAGTCAAAGAACGATGGCATGTCATACGATAGATTTGCGCTCCAGTTGCTCACCGGAATTGCTATAACTCTTAAACCCGGCGCCTGATACGGAATTCTTATTGTTACATCATCTCCGTATGTACTGTTGGTTACAGATGCGGTTAAATCCAAGGTAAGTTTGCCAAATATTGCTTTACCGGCAAATTCCCAGCCTCTGTTAAAGTAAGAACCCGAGTTATAGAATTGGATCCTAAAAGGGCTGCTAGAAAGAACTACAGAAGTTACCGGATTTTTTATTGCTTGATTATAATATGTAATGCTCAAACTATAGTTGTTGGAATAAAAAATATCTAATCCGGCTTCATAACCTGATTGATCAGTTGCTTTCAAATCCGGGTTGCCAACATAAGTTATAGTGCCTGCAACAAAACCGTATTTGAATTGAGAGCTGACTGCTTGAACTGATCTTCCCCAGGAAAATCTTGGTTTAAATTTAAAATCCGATATTTGTGTTACATAGGTTAAACCGATGTGCGGTAAATAATCCCAATCTTCATTAGGACCTCTAAGCTGTGTGTTCTGCTCGCGCAATCCGGCTGATAAGAACAGAACATCATCATATCCAAGATTTAATTCCTGGAAAAATCCTTTTGTTATTTCGTTTGAGTATCCCATATAAATGCTGCCTCCAGCACTTCCAGACGGGCCATTATCAACCAAAGGCACATTTGTAGAAAAAGACAAATAATTTTGCTGTCTTTTAATCCAGTCAATTCCCGCGGTCGCATCAATCTTAAACAACTCTGAAAGAGGCGCTTTATAATTAGCGAAATATTTTATGCTGTATGAAGGATATGTAGTATGTGAATTACTATAACCATAACCGTAATAATTATCAAAGTCGTTGTATCTATAAAGATTATCATTATAACCAATTGTTAAATTATGATAAAAATATTCGCTTAACGGCTGGGTTACATTTAAAGACAGCAGCACGTTTTCAGAATAAAAAGCTCTATGATAAATTGTCAATGGACTTGAATGAACTTTTGCACGGTAAGCGTCTCCGTCAAGTCCTAATAATGTTAGCAGATATGATTCGGAATCATCAGAATAACTTCCATAGCCGGTATTACTAAAATCAGCTCTTAATCTTGCCTTAACATTGCCGATTGTTCCGTACAAAGATGCTGTATAACTTTTTCTAATGTAATCGGTATCATCATAATAATCTTTGTGTTTGCTATTAGGGGATTTTAACCATGAGTATGATAAGTTATAACCAAAATCACTTCCTCCGCCGGATAGAGTTAGTGTATAAGTTTGGTCAATGTAAGAGTTGTACATAACATTTTGTGCAGTACTCCACAATGTGGAAAGCCCTATATGAAAATCGCCGCCGCCCGGTTTTGTAAAAATTTGTATAACACCCGATGACGCACCGGTACCGTAAATTGATGAAGCCATAGGACCTTTGGAGACTTCTATTCTATCAATCTGACTATTATCTAAAGTAACTAAATTTGATGAACCAAATACTTCTACTCCATCTATAATAAATTTTGTTGTTCCCGATAGAACTCCCGGACTCTGTTGCGTAGTTCCACGTAACTGTAACCCCTGCCATGGACCCTGTGGATTACCATAAGCATAAGAGGCTTCCCTACCGTAACCGGATATTGAAAGACCGGGTACAGATTGCAAAACATAAGTCATATTATTCACGTCTGTATTTTTTAATTCTTTTGCACCGATAACAGAAACTTGTACCGCTGCTTCTTTTCTTGTTCGCTCGGAAAGAGTTCCGGTTACTGTAACTTCATCAAGGTTAATTGCAGACTGCCCGAGAGTAAAATTAACTTCCGCCGTTTGATTTGCCTGCACCTGTACTGTTTTTGTTGTTGTAGAATAACCAACATAAGATACAGCAACAGTATATTTGCCCGGTTTAACATTGCTGATTTCATAATTTCCTTTTGAATCGCTGTTGGCGCCGAGCGTTGTTCCTCTCAATGAAACAGAAGCGCCTACTAATGGTTCTTTTGTAGCGGCATCTGTAACCTTTCCTTTAATCGTCCCGGTTTCAACTGCAGTAACAAAATTTTCTGTTTGCCCTTGGTTTTTCTTTACAACAATCTGATCATTAATACGGTTAAAAGTTAATCCATAATCTTTTGCAAACACTTCAAGAATGTTATAGAGAGATTCATCATCAACAATTACCGTAGCTTTTTCATTAAGCGGTATATCTTCTTTAACATAGAAGAATTTAAAATTTGTTTTCTGCTCAATTATCTGAAGTGCTTGTTCAAGTGTAACATTAACAATATTAACACTTACTTTTACATCGTGCAAGTTCTGCCCTTCTGCCGGTGTAACTGCAAATAAAAAATTCACTATTAAGCCCTGTAGAACCAACCCCAAAAATGAATAATAAGCCATCATTTTTACTGTCCGTATAATATTTTTTTTCATATTTTATACTCGTCGGTTGTTAAACAATTGTTATTTACCTGTCCCGCAGTTTGCGGGAGTTGTTTGACATCACAGCCGTGGCAACCTGGTACATTGTCACGGCTTTTTTTTATCCCGCCAGCCAACCTGCAGGCAGGCGCTGCGGGAGAGAACTCTCATAGATTTTTTCTCCTCCTTTTTTAAGATTTCTCCCCCGACACAGTCGGGGATCGAAATGACATTCTTCTATTTCTTAAAACATCGGAATGAAGAATGTCATTTTTTGAAGAACACCACTTTCTTCGTTTCGTTGTTCTCTTTAATCATTCTGTATTGAAGTCCCGTTGCTTTCTTTATTACTTCAGTAATTGTCCACAAAGAAGCATTTTTAAAATTTGCTTTAATTTTTTTATTACCGTAAGATTTATCTGTCAGCTCGAACTTTATACCGAAAGATCTTTCTAATTCAACAAATACTTTTGAGAGCGGTTCATTATCAAACACAAAGACATTATCCTTCCATCCTGTCGCTTTCTGATCGTCAAATGTTCTTACTTTATTTGTTTCATTCTCTTTGTTATAAACTAATTGCTGTGTGGGTTCAAGTATTACATCTCCCTTCTGAGAACCGGAATTATTAGCAGAGACTTTTACCGAACCTTCAACGAGTGATACTTCGATGATTTTCTCATTTGGAAACGCACTAATGTTAAACTTTGTTCCAATATCAGTTGTAGATACATCTCCCGAATGAACAACAAACGGTTTATTATCATCATGAGTTACTTCAAAAAATCCTTCACCTTCTAAATAAACTTCCCTGGTGTCCTCACCAAAACGAGCCGGATATTTTAATTTGCTGTCAGCGTTCAAAGTAATTTTAGTCCCATCAAAAAGAGCAACAATATATTTCTCTCCCATCCTTGTAGCTTTTTCATTCCATGCAATTACAGCCGGTTTGTGTTCAAAAACTCCAAGTGTATATAAAACCCCTGTCGCAAGTACAAATAAGAATGCGATGGATGCAGCAGCTTTTATTAAAGTGTAATTGCGGAAGAAAGAATTTTTTCTGCTAACATTTTCACCCCAAGTGAACGAGTCATCCCTTTCTGTAAGTTTAAGTGATAAATTATCAATCCCTTCGTTAAGATCGAATTTAGCTTCTGTTCTTTTTTGATTATTCCAATTCTCAATTATCGTTTCAAATTGCTTTTTGTATTGTTCAATCTGCAAAACAATGGATAATTCATTTTTCTCTTGTTCTGTTATTTCATGCGACAAGAATTTTGTAGTTAATTCTAAGAATCGCTCGTCATTCATTTTGATATTCCCTAAAAGTATATCTATAAGACACAATTTTAGGTAAAGAAGTCTATCGGAGGGATATATTTATTGAAGAATTAGAAATGCTAAAATTGAGATAATTCTTTTTAATAGCGGATACTGACTATTTAAGAATTTAACAGCTTTCATCATTTGATTCCTTACTGTACTAATAGAAATAGAAAGAATATTTGCAATTTCTTGATAGGATAGCTCATCAAACTTATTCATCTGAAAAATTAACTTTCTCTTTTCAGGCAGTTGGTCTATTAAATGATCAATAAGATTTTTCAGTTCTTCATAATTTAACTGATCATCTGCACCAGCATTCATTTTTAACATAATTCGATCAACAGCATCAAGACTTTCGAATTGAATTCTATTTTTTCTAAGGTAATTCAATGACTGATTCTTGACTGCAGTATATAGATATGTTTTTACTTTGTTTGTTATGATTATTTTTTTTCTTTTTTCCCAGATGTTAATAAAAATATCAGAAACCACCTCTTTTGAAATCTGTTGATCCTTAACAAAACTAAAAGCGAAATAACACAGATTTTCATAATACCTTGTAAAAAGTAATTTCAGTGCATTAGAATTATTATTTCTAATCTGTTTGAATAACTCTTCGTCGTTTAGATCTTTATTTAAGTTCATCAATGTTATTTTTATTTGAAAGGAATATAATCAAAACAACACACATAAAAGTGTTTTAGTAAACCGGCAATTCAGTGTATTGAAATAAATAAAATATTTAAGTGGTTGAGTTAATATAACTTAATGAGATAAATAATTTTAAGCTTAAGCTATAATAATTCCTCTCCAGAGACGACTAACGGATCTCTGGAGAGGACGGAGGTGTATGAGAAAGGTTTGCCCGCCGCCCGCTTCGACTCATGTCTTTAGCGAAGCGAGTTTTTGTTGGGCGGATAAACCATGCATCGAATAAAGGAGATAACTTTATAAATTAATAATGCGAATTTAGCATAATTATTTTTTTACAATTTATTTCATTCAAATCATTAACATAAATAATTGTTATAACTCTGCTTTTGTTAGTTTCTTCATAATGTGAAGATAAGATTCTTATTATTTTTATTTCATTCAATACTTTCATCTCTTCTGTGGCTGTTTTATATAAATCTGCATTTTCTACGTCTGATTTGAATGTTTGATGATTTGGAATAGTGCTGCATCCAAAAAAAATTAATGTAATTAATAATGTTATAAATTTTATCTTCATCTTTATCCCATCTTTCAATAAACCTCTCCGGAGCCGAGGGGACAACCCCGGAGAGGCGGAGTGTATGAGAAAGAGCTAGCCCCGCAAAGCGGGGTTAACCATGCATCGAAAAAAGGATATTATCCTTTTACTGTTTTGCTAACTCTATCATCGTTGACAAATTCTGTACAGCAACATCTCCGGTTTCACTACCGACTACATTAAACCTTGAGTTTCCGTTTTTATCTATTACAAATTTTGTCGGAATACTGCTTACTTTAAAATCAGCAACAACTTTGTTTTCGTTATCCAAAAGAACATGGAATGTATATTTGTTTTCCTTAATAAAATCCTCGGCATTTTTCTTCTTATCTATTTCAGTTTGCCAGGTATTTATGAACAGGAACACAACATCTTTGTCATTTTTATACTTTTCTATAGTCTTTAGCATTGCGGGAAAAGATGCCTTGCATGGACCGCACCAGGTTGCCCAGAAATCCAATATTACAACTTTGCCTTTATAATCAGATAATGAAACATTCTTTCCATCTAAATCTGTTAATGTAAATTGAGGTGCCGGTTGATTTATCATTTGCTTTTTCTGCTTTGCTAATCGGACTGCTTTTCCGCTTTCTTCGAGTTTTGTATAATAATCATCAAATCCATTCTCGTTCCCGTTCTCACTTATATAAGCTTTCTTAACAGCATCTTTCATCCCGTCAAATTGAAGTCCAATTTTTACTGCTTCTTCTATGATAGGTTTAGCAGTTTTATATTCTTTAAGATCAACAAGAAATTTTATATACCCGATAACTTCTTTCTCTTGGAACATTTTTACAGGGTATAACGAAAATGCAACTTTATATTTTTCCAATGCCTCTGCTTTCCTATTTAAAAGATTTAATGCCTGTGCGTGAGGTAAGTATATATATGCTTCGTCTCTTGCATTAATCAATTTATTTTGATATTCCGGCGTGAAATTAGTTTTCTCTATAGTTGCATTTAATTTTTCTTTTTTCCAAAGTTCCTCACCGCGCTCACAGATTTTTACAGCCACATCAATACCGAAATTAATTTCTAATAATTTATACGGAAAATATCCATACGATTCTAAACCGGTCCAATTTTTATCTTTTATAAACTCCCACCATTCTTTCAGCATAATAGAATCTTTTTTCTCTGCAATATTTAAAAATATTGATGCTAATGGTCTGGTTTCATAATGTCCAAATGTAGTTACGTCGTTATGATATTTAATTGCCATTTCTTTTTGCTTATTTGAATCCCTCTCGGCTTCAAATTTTTTCCACCATTCTTGTTTTGCAACTTGTCCGCTTGGAAATTTACTTACAGCTTTATTAATCAATTCTGATTCTTTATCAGGCATCTTTAAATTTTTGTAATAAAATATAAGTGTACTATAATCATCGTCTGTTAATTCACTGCTTTTATCAAATTCAGCTAATTCTTTTTTAAACAATTCCGGTTTCTCTTTATCGGGTGTAACTTTGTTTAGTGCACTTAGATAATCCGATAAACATTTTATTTTTAATTCAGGATGCTCTTTAAAAATATTATTCATCATTTCTAAGGATTTTCCCTGGTCCCTGTTAACGAACTGCATAGAAGTTGCCCACGAATTAAATGCAGTTGCATAAGCAAGAGCCGAAGTAATTGTTTCATTGCCATTGTTGTCATAAATTCTTATAAAATATCCTGAACCATTATTGTTATCAAAAACAGAATAATCACTGCCGTCGCAAAATTTTACTGCGATATAATCCGTTTTATCAGTTGTTTTTATTTTATAAGTCCATGTATCACCGTACTTTGTCATTGGATAATTATGAGTTTCCTCTATGTGCATGAGTAGACTACTTTTTTGTGAATAAAGTGAGAAAACAATTTCAATATTTTTTACATCCGATATATTCGTATTCGCCGGATTGTAAGACACTGTAATCTCATCGCCTGCTTTAGGTTTTAACGGAGTGTATTTTAAGGAACCTTCTTTGGCGTAAAATTCTGAGCTGAGTAATACAACAACAGCCAGGTACAAAATAAAATTTATCTTTTTCATTTTATCCTACATCAATTTAGTTTTAATAAAAACAAAGGGCCGAATTCCGTCAACTGAAAACGGTTTCTTCGACCCTATTGCAAGATTTAAATATTCATCAACAATTTATTCACAGAATTAATTAGTCAATCTAAAACCAAAAGCTATATTTCTTCCGTGAGCCGGAAAATAAGAATCAATTATTCCATTATAATTAAGAAGATTATGAACATCAGCAAAAAGTGTTAGGTTATTCAATACATTGTAGTTAAATCTTAAGTTAACATATGTTTGAGCGTCACGGTAATTGTATACATAATTAAAAGTTCTTGGAGTAGAATAATAACCTTTGTAAAATGTTATGAAATCATAATTATAAACACCATGGATCCATTGGTACTCAAGAGTAACATCTCCTCCTTTATTTGACCAAGGAAGTAATGCCGGAATATTATATGAAAGCTGGACAAAGTAACTGCCCGTTGGAATGCTTGTTACTTGACCGCCCTCATAATAATATGCTTGTGAACCTGTTGCCGGAGTAGTGGGGGCGCCTTCTCCGTATGTTGCGCTAATTGAAGACAGGTTAAATGCAAGAGTGAAAGGTTCAAAAACTGCTTTTGCGGTTAGCTCCAATCCTTTTTTGTACACTTTGTTACGATTCTGATATTGAGAGTAATTTGTATTTGTTACCGGATCAGGTGGTAGATTTACATAGTCAATCAAGTTTTTTATATTCTGGTTGTAATAAGTTACTCCGAGAGATATACGGTCGGTAAAATAAATATCTCCGCCAAATTCATATCCGCTTTCTTCCTGCGGTTGAAGATCTTTATTTTCTAATTGAACATATGTGCCAAAGGAATAGACCGTTTTTTGATAGAGAGCATTAGTAGGATTAAACGGCTGGGTAGATGATCCCCAAGCAAATCTTGGTTTTAAAGTGAAGTCTCCCAATTTAGTAACATAGGTCAATCCGGCACGTGGAATGCTCACCCAACCAATGTTCTGTCCATATGTTGTATTTTTTTCAGTACGGTAACCTAAAGTTAAGAACAGATCATTTTGATAACCTAAAACTGTTTCTCCAAACAATCCAATTGTTCCGGCAGTGTATGTATAAAAAGAAGAATTACTGTTTGCTGCAACTTGCTGGGTTATATTTTCTGCATACGGACCAGTCATTGTGGTTAAAGAATATGAATTTTCAAAATTTACCGATTCACCTCCAGCGGTAATTTCAAGATTAAAATCATCACTTAAGGCATCTTTGTAATTAAGAAAATACTTTGCATTATATCCATACTGTTTTATTAATATTTTTGTAAAGTAGTTTAACTCGTCTCTTGGATGATCAGTAGCAGATATACCAACTGCAAGTTTTTGATAAATATTATCTGTTAATTTGTGTTTAAGATTTAGATTTATTGATGTAACTTTTTCATCAGTTTGATAATTCCCTTCTAAACCTTTATTAACTCCGCTAATTCCATAATCCTGCGCCCAATAATAAAAGCTTTGAATAGCCATGGAATGATCGTATTTGTTTCTTGCAAACTGCACAAATAAATCTGCTTCTATATCAGTAAATTTGCCGTTAAGACCTGCCGAAAAAGACCAATCGTTTTCCGGAACGTTTGGTGCGTTTGTATACCTGCCGGAAGGTGAATAGTAATAATGCAAACCTAATCTATATCCAAAATTATCTACTCCGCCGTTTAAACCTATTGAATACTCTTGTATTGTCGGACTTGCGATTTGCCATCTTTCATCTTTCGTTATAAAAGTAGATTTTAAACTTAGTTTTGGGGCGCCATATCCTTTCTTAGTAAATACCTGAATAATTCCATTTGTTGCCCCTGCACCGTACAAAGTTGTTGACATAGGACCGGCTGCAATTTCAATTTTTGCTATTTGTTCGGGGTCAAGGTTTTGTATTTGCCTCTGGTCATACTGCTCGACACCGTCAATAATAAATTTAGTCCCTGAACTACTGCCCGCTCCCGGTATATTCGATTGATACCCGCGTACACTAAGATATGCTAAACTCATGTTTCCAGCTCGTGTATCGGAATAAGCATAATTACTTGAACTAAGATACCCGGCGTGTAAAGAAGGAACCGATTCTAATACAGTAGCAATATTAGAAAGATTTCTATTCTCTAATTCTTTTGGCGCTATTATAGTAATAGGTGTAGCGCTTTCACGCACACTTCTTTCAGAAACAGAACCTGTAACTGTAACTTCATCAAGATTAATTGCTGATTGACCAAGCCCAAAATTTACTTCTACACTTTGATTAGCCGTTACTTGAACTGACTTTGAAGTACTTGAATAACCTACATAAGAAACTGCTACTGTATATTTGCCTGGTTTAACATTGCTAATTTCAAAATTACCTTTAGAATCACAGTTGGCGCCAATTGTTGTTCCTCTCAAAGAAACAGAAGCGCCGTATAATGGTTCTTTTGTAGATGCATCTGTTACCTTTCCTTTAATCGTTCCGGTTTCAACTGCAGTAACTAAATTTTCTGTCTGTCCTTGGTTTTTCTTAACAACAATCTGGTCGTTTATTCTGTTAAAAGTTAATCCGTAATCTTTTGCAAACACTTCAAGAATGTTATAGAGAGATTCTTCTTCTACAACGACAGTTGCTTTTTCTTGCAGAGGAAGGCCTTCTTCAAAGAAAATGAATTTAAAATTTGTTTTCTTCTCAATTATTTGCAAAGCATGTTCTAATGTTACTTCGACTGCATTAACCGAAACTTTTACATCTTTAAGGTTTTGTCCTTCAGCCGGTGTAACAGCTAATAATAAGTTTACAATTAAACCTTGAAGAACCAAACCTAAGAATGAATAATAAGCCATCATTTTGACTGTCCGTATAATGTTTTTTTTCATATTTTTACCCTGTGCTGGTTAAACATGTTAGTTATTTATCCGCTCTTAGCGGATTGTGTTTACCACTTGAGCCATGGCAATCTCGTACATTGTCATGGCTTTTTTTTGTACCCGTTAAAACGGGGTAAATACTCTCATAAATTTTTTCTCCTCTTTTAACCTCACCCTCGATCCCTCTCCTTTGTAAGGAGAGGGTGATCCGAAGGATCGGGTGAGGTAAATGTTATTTTTTGTAGAACACGATCTTTTTTGTTTCGTTGTTCTCTTTGATTGATTTATACTGTAATCCGGTTAATTTTTTTAGAGTTTCGGAAATCGTCCACAAAGATTCATTTTGAAAATTGGCTGTAATTTTTTTACCTCCGAAAGATTTATCAGCCAATTCGAACTTAACTCCGTAAGCTCTTTCTAATTTTTTAATAACGTTAGAGAAAAGTTCTTTCTTAAAAATTAAAATGTTATCCTTCCAGCCTATTGTTTCCTGTAAAATAAAATCTTCAACTTTACCTATTTCTTTTTCTTTACTGTAGTTCAATTGCTGTTTAGGTTTAAGTTCAACTATCCCTTCGATATAACCGTTTGTTTCTTTTGAGACTTTAACTTTTCCTTCAACCAGCGAAATAGAAATATTTCTATCATCAGAAAAAGCGCTAACATTAAATTTTGTTCCGAGCACGGTTGTAGAAACATTTCCGGTATGAACAATAAAAGGTTTGCTTGTATCGTGAGCAACATTAAAATATGCTTCACCTTCCAGGTAAATATCTCTTGATGCTTGGCCAAACTGCTGCGGATATAATAATTTGCCGCCACCATTAAGCAGAATTGATGAACCATCGGAGAGAGTTAAAGAAAATTTTTGTCCTAACTTGGTGAGGTTTTCATTCCATTTTATTTCGGTTTGCTTCTTATTGAAAACTCCGAAATAGTACAATAATGTTGTACTAAGAATCATTAAGAATGCAATTGATGCGGCATATTTTAGAAGCGCCGGCTTGAAGAAAATATTTTTTTCTGACCGGTAAGTTTTTTCATCAAACGAAAATGCTGATTCAGTCATTTTAATTTTTTGTGTTAACTTTTCTAATCCACTTTCAAAATTAAATTCTTCTTCTGTTGGGGTTGATCCGGCTTTTTCCCATTCATTTTTCAAATGGGTAAACAGACTATAATATTCATCTTTTTCAAGATAATTATAGAAACTTGCTCTCTCTTCGTTTGATGCTTCTTTAGATAAGTACTTAGCCGCTAGTTCTAAAAATCTTTCTTCTGACATGACTTTCACTTTTTTAAGTTTACTGTGGATTGCTATTAATAAGACAATAAAAAGAAGGGATACCTACTACTCACTTAAAAAAAATATAGTTTGATAAACTGTTAAAACAGTTAAATAAATCGCTATTACTTTTGATTAACCCCGCGACCCGCCTTGACGAACGGGCAGGTTAATCGTGGGGTTAGAAAAACAAGACGTTACTAACTCACGGATTTATCCGTAGAATAATGAAACCAAAATCGAGTTTTTGAAATTAACGTTAATCTTTAGAATAGCTTTTTAATGCGGGGTAATTGATCGGCAATATATTTAATTGCTTTTACCATCTGGTTTTGCACTGTGTTAATTGAAATAGAAAGAATCTCTGCAATTTCTTTGTAGCTTAAACCGTCAATACGGTTCATTCTGAAAATTAATCCCCTTCTTTCCGGAAGTTCTTTAATCAGCAAGTCAATTTTATTTTCTAAATTTTGCTGTAATATGGATTGATCTGCACTCTGATCTGAAACAATAAGATGAAGATTAGTTGAATCCGAATTCTGAAAATATTTTTTTTCATGTTTAAGATAATTGATGGATTGGTTTTTTACAGCTGTGTAGAGGTATGTTCTAAAATTAGTTCTGATTTCAATAGTTTTTCGTTTCAGCCAAATATTTGTGAATACATCTGAAACGCTCTCTTCGCTCAACTCAATTGATTTTACAATTTGAAAAGAAAAATAACATAATGGCTGGAAATATCTTTCGAAAAGAATTTTTAACGCGTGCGAGTCATTATTTTTAATTTGGCGGAGTAATTCCAGATCGTCTGAATTAATATTTCGAATCATAACTTAAGTCCGCCGATTAAGTACGCATGTAAGTTACAAAAAAAGGGAAGAAAATTTATCTTCTTCCCTTTTTAAAAATATTCTCACCCAAAGGGGAGAGAAAAAGAATGTGGCAATTATTCCGCTACTTCAAAATCACCTGTTTCGCGTTTACTTTGCCAAACTGCCCAACCGATTGCAGCAGCACAGATAATAACAACAATAACTCCAACAACAATGCTGCCAGATTTAGGTGCAATCAAATTAAAATTCAGAACAAGACCAAGTGCTAATAAACTAACCATGTTCATAACTTTGATTAAAGGATTGATTGCAGGTCCTGCAGTATCTTTCAAAGGATCACCGACAGTATCACCTGTAACAGATGCTTTGTGAGCTTCTGAACCTTTACCGCCGTAAATACCATCTTCGATCATCTTCTTAGCATTATCCCAAGCACCTCCGGCATTAGCCATAAATACTGCAAGCAATTGCCCAACGAGAATCATTCCTGCTAAGAATCCGCCGAGGGCGTAAGGACCTAAAATAAATCCTACAAAGATCGGCGTCATAATAGCAAGCAACCCTGGGCCGATTAATTCTTTTTGTGCAGTGACAGTACAAATATTTACAACACGTCCGTAGTCTGGTTTCTTTGTACCTGCCCAAATTTCTTTATCGCGGAATTGGATACGGCATTCGTTAACAATATAATAAGCAGCACGACCAACTGCACGGATCAACATTGAACTGAATAGGAATGGAACTGCACCGCCGATTAAAAATCCGATGAACACGGTTGGATTAGCAACTGTAATTTTTCCGGCTTCTTCAAGATATTGACCAACTGTCATCAGATTAATTTTTTCTTCACTTCCCACCGCAATAATCGCAATGAAACTTGAAAATAAAGATACGGCAGCAATTACGGCAGAACCGATAGCAATTCCTTTTGTTTCAGCTTTTGTTGTGTTACCAACAGCATCAAGATCGGCAAGAATTTGTCTTGCTCTCTTGTAACTGCCGGGCTGAGCTTTTTCCATTTCATCTTTATCGTAACCCATTTCTCCGATACCGTTTGCATTATCTGCTACCGGTCCAAATACATCCATCGAAATTGTATTACCGGTTAATGTTAACATACCGATACCTGTCATTGCAACACCATAGGCAATAAACAACGGCGGCGTTCCTGCATAAACTAAAACTGAAAGAAGAATTGCAATTGCGATAACAACAATTGCTGCAACAGTACTTTCATAACCAACAGCAAACCCTTGAATAATGTTTGTTGCATGTCCGGTCTGGCAAGATTTTGCAAGCGACTTTACCGGTGCATGACTTGTATGAGTATAATAGCTTGTTAATTTATTTAATCCAATTGCTAGAAAAACTCCGATCAGACAGGTAAAAGCCGGACGCAGATCTAATCCTTGAATTCCCAGATTTGCAAACCAACCTAAGTTAGCCGGATCGCCGTTCGGGAATCCTGCTAAGGCCATAGGATTAGAGGCAAAATAGCTTGCATCAAAATGCAAATAGCCGAATCCAAGTAAAAAGAATCCGACAACACTTATCACAGATCCAATCCAGAAACCACGATGAACACTTTTTAGTGCTGTATCAGATGTATCGTTTGGTCCTGCTTTTACTGTGTATGTACTAATGATTGAACCAAGAACACCTATACCGCGAACTAATAACGGAAAGATTACTCCTTTATGACCGAATGTTGACATACCAAGAATCATTGCGGCAACGATAGTAACTTCATAACTTTCAAAAATATCCGCTGCCATACCGGCACAATCACCAACATTATCGCCAACGTTATCTGCAATTGTAGCTGCATTGCGCGGATCATCTTCAGGAATATCTTTTTCAACTTTACCGACTAAATCAGCACCAACATCTGCAGCTTTTGTGTAAATACCGCCGCCCACTCTCATGAACAATGCGAGTAAAGTTCCGCCAAATCCAAAACCAAGTAATGCTTCGTAAGCAAGATCACCAAAAAGTAAAAAGATGATAGTTCCGCCCAGAAGACCAAGACCATCGGTTAACATACCGGTAATAGTTCCGGTTCTATAACCAAGCTGCATTGCTTCGCCGTAACTTCTTTTTGCTGCTGCAGCAACTCTTAAATTTCCTTGTGTCGCAAGACGCATTCCAACAAAACCTACAAGCCAGCTAAATAATGAACCGACTAAGAAGGCACCCGAACGTCCCCAGCGAAAAGCACCTTCACTGCCTGTGTACGTTACAAAAAGAAGAACGGTTATAATTCCAATGAGCGGACCAATTTTTTTAAATTGGGCAGCTAAATAAGCATTAGCACCTTCGCGTACTGCGGCAGCAATTTCCTGCATCTTCTTTGTACCGCTGTCTGCTTTCAAAACTTGTTTAACAAGTAACAAAGCATAAAGTAATCCCGAAATTGCAATACCCAATACAACTAACAAAGCAATTACTTCAATCGGGGAATACTTAGGATCGGTAAAAAGAGAAAATGGAACAAACTTCTTAACTTCTTCTACAACTTGAGATGACGCATCGGATGAACCCGGCAGCCAAACAAAACCTGCTGCAAATGCAACCATCATAAAGAGGAGATAATACTGTTTGGTGGCTCTAGAACGGAGAATTTCTTTGATTCTTTTCATAGACCTCCCATATTTTTCAGAATTGATTTATTATTAAATAAGTTAATTAATTTATTTTCATTGATTGGATATCCGGAAGTGCAAGTATTAAGGCAATAAATAGTAATAATTCCTATAAAAAAAGGCATTAAACCCTCTTTATTTTGAAATCTAAAAGTTTTATCTGTTAATGGAATCGGATGGTAAGAAAATGTTAAAACAATTCCATTTGTAACAGAAAATAATTCTAATTCGTGTTGAATCAAAGAAAGAATTTCTCTGAGTTCAGATTGACCAAATTGAGGTCGCAGACCTAATTGAAAGATTAACGATAGCTAATCTTGGGTACAAATCTATGATTTCTTCAACAAAAAACAAAAAAATGGTTGGTAATTCATAACTTTGTCTTGCTATATTGAGATTCCTTTTTGACAAGTCAAAAATAATTTTAAAAATTTAATTGGGTTCACCATGGAATTTATCAAAGATCTTACAGCAAACAAATCAATTTTCTTCAAGTTTATGAAGGAAAAGTACCGTTTGTACTCAAATTCCAACATTTTCTTCCGCGATATTCAGTATGCAATCAAAAGTTATTTCGAAAAGAAAGATGTACGTATAAAATATTCACAAGCCGAAAAGGTCGCATTTGAATTTATCACTAAGCTTGAAAATTCCGGTGAATTAAAAAAAATGTCAAATAATGCGTGGAAAGTGAATTTTTCTTTGGGGAATAATGTTGTTAAAAAAGACGAGCAAAAATCAAATCCAAACTGAAAGGAGTTTCAAATTGAACGATCAAGTTGATGTCCAACCTGCTTCGGCTGTGGGCAGATCAGAAATAGACATTACAGAAAAAGCAATTAAGCAGGTAAAGCAAATAAAAGAAGAAAATAGTATTCCATCCGATTATGCACTCCGCATTGGGGTAAAAGGCGGTGGCTGTTCCGGTATGACATACCAGCTTGGTTTTGACGGCGATATTAAAGATGGCGATACGATCATTGAAAAAGAGGGAATAAAAATTATTGTTGACGGAAAAAGTTTATTCTATTTAAGCGGAACAATTTTGGATTTCAGCGATGGTTTGAATGGCAAAGGATTTGTATTTAATAATCCGAATGCAACCAAAACTTGCGGCTGTGGTGAATCATTTGGAGTTTAAATAAAATGGATAGAAAAAAATTTTTAGCATCCCTAGGATTGTTAACCGTTGCAAGCGGAATAAAAAAAATTGATGCAATAACAAATAAAATAAATCAAAGAATAGATAGGAGTATAACAATGAGTAAATTCGAATTGGCGCCGCTTCCATATGCATTTAATGCATTGGAACCGCACATTGATGCGCACACAATGGAAATACATCACGATAAACACCACGCAGCTTATGTTAATAACTTGAACAAAGCTCTTGAAAGTAACACAGACTTAACAGGTAAATCTTTAGAAGAAATGTTTAAGACTATTTCCAAATTACCAGCAGCGGTAAGAAACAACGGCGGCGGACATTATAATCATGCAATGTTCTGGAATATTATGGGTCCGAATAAAGGCGGGCAACCAACTGGAACTCTTGCAGACGCGATCAACGGAACATTTGGTTCGTTCGATAAATTTAAGGAACTAGTAAACAATGCCGGTGCAACAAGATTCGGTTCCGGCTGGGCATGGTTAGTTTTATCAGATGGCAAACTGGTTGTTTCATCTACACCAAATCAAGATAATCCATTAATGGATGTAGCCGATGTTAAAGGTTACCCTGTTCTTGGAATTGACGTTTGGGAACATGCGTACTATTTAAATTATCAAAATCGCAGACCTGATTATTTAAATGCATGGTGGAATGTTGTTAACTGGGATGCAGTGGCAAAGAGATTTACTACAGGTAAATAACTGCCCATCCCCACCCTTCCCTACTCGCCTCGATCCGGCGGTCGAGTCGCAGCGGGAGGAAGGGCATTAAACTCTTTTTCAAAAAAAAGAAAACCCCAATCTTAGTTGGGGTTTCCCTTTTGAACAAACAGCTAAATGCTAATAGCTTTCTGCTAAAAGCTAGCATTCACAAACTTCATTCTATTAATTGCACGCTGCAATGAAAGTTCAGCTCGAAGAATATCAATATCACCTCTATTAGTTGCGGCTAATCTTTCCTTTGCCCGTTCATAAGCTTTCTTTGCACGTTCAACATCAATTTCGTTTGAAGTCTCAACACTATCAGCAAGGATTAAAATTTTATTATCATTAACTTCTACTGTTCCGCCACTTGTAGCATATTCAATTTCTTTATCATTGGTATCATTCAATTTTATCTTTCCAATTTCAAATGTACTTAGCATAGGTGCATGATTGAATAACACTTGAAAATTCCCCAGTGTTCCGGGTACAGTAATAGATTTTACTTGTCCTTTAAATGCGCTCTTTGACGGAGTAATTATTTCAACAAAAATTTCTTTCATAATTATTGCAGAGTCTTAGCTTTTTCAACAGCTTCTTCTATTGTGCCAACATACATAAAAGCCTGTTCAGGTAAATTATCATGTTTACCTTCAAGAATTTCTTTGAAGCTTCTTATTGTATCTTCAATCTTAACATATTTGCCCGGGAATCCTGTGAACTGTTCTGCAACATGAAACGGTTGACTTAAGAATCTTTGAATCCTTCTTGCACGTCGTACCGTAACTTTATCTTCCTCGGAAAGTTCATCCATACCAAGAATGTTGATGATATCCTGCAAATCTTTATATGCTTGTAAAACTTCTTTTACTTGCTTAGCAACATTGTAATGTTCTTGTCCAACTATATCGGGTTGAAGAATTCTAGAAGTTGAATCAAGAGGATCAACAGCCGGATAAATTCCTAATTCAGAAATTTGGCGGCTTAATACTGTTGTTGCATCCAAGTGTGAGAATGCAGTTGCAGGAGCGGGATCCGTTAAATCATCTGCCGGAACATAAATAGCTTGAACGGATGTGATAGATCCTTTATCAGTTGATGTAATTCTTTCTTGAAGTTCACCCATTTCCGACGCAAGGTTCGGCTGATAACCAACTGCAGAAGGCATTCTTCCAAGTAAAGCGGAAACTTCTGATCCGGCTTGAGTAAAACGGAAAATGTTATCAATAAATAAAAGTACGTCGCGTTCTTCTTCATCACGAAAATATTCTGCAATAGCCAATCCCGTTAAACCAATTCTCAAACGCGCACCCGGTGGTTCATTCATCTGACCAAATACAAGTGCGGTTTTATTCAAAACTCCGCTCTCTTTCATTTCAATCCAGAGATCATTTCCTTCTCTTGTTCTTTCACCAACACCTGCGAATACGGAATAACCGCCGTGCTGCTTCGCAATGTTGTGAATTAATTCTTGAATGATAACAGTTTTACCAACACCGGCTCCACCGAATAAACCTGTCTTTCCGCCTTTTGAGTACGGTTCAAGAAGATCAATAACTTTTATTCCTGTCTCAAACATTTCTTGCCGGGTAGAAAGATTTTCGAATTTAGGCGAGTGGCGGTGAATTGCATATCTTTTTTTAGATTTAATTTCTCCAAGCCCGTCAATTCCATCACCGATAACATTTATTAATCTTCCTAATGTTTCCGGACCGACCGGGACTGAAATTGGACTGCCGGTATCAACAGCTTTCATACCACGGACCAGACCATCTGTGGTATCCATTGCAACAGTACGCACCCGGTTCTCACCTAGATGTTGTTGTGTTTCAACAATTAGTTCTTCATCTATTCCTTCAATGCTTTTTCTTGGAATTTTGATAGCATTGTAAATTTCCGGTAAGTATCCGTCTTGAAAATCAATATCCACTACTGGACCGATAACCTGGGCTATTACCCCTTCATTATGAGCCATTTTTAATCCTTTTGTTCAAAATTTTGTGCGGAAAATTATGAAAGTATGCGTTGAATTCCAAAAAGTCTAATTGTTAAATGTTACTCTAAAGGTTGAACCAACATTTTTTTCACTTTCAACTTCTATAGTTGCATTGTTTATTTTGCAGTAGTTCTTTACTAAAGTTAGTCCAAGTCCGCTTCCGTCATAAGATCTTGTATAACCGGTATCTTCCTGTAAGAATGGATCAAATAATTTTGGAAGAAATTCTTTACTGACCCCAACACCGGTATCTTTTATCTCAACCATAATTTTGTTATTTGCATTTTTTTCTAATTGTATTTCCACTTTACCCTTTTTTGTATACTTGATGGCATTATCTATCAAGTTGGCAAATATTTGTGTAACGCTGTAATTATCTGCTATTGTATTCCAGTCATTTACCCTGCAACTATAAACAAACTCTAATCCTTTCTGTTTAGCGGGAAGCTGATGCTCATGAAATAATTTTTTCAGAACTTCAGAATCAAGATTGATACTACTAAGATACGGCTTATAACCGCTGGTTTGTAACTCAGCAACATTAAGTACCAGATCTACAGTTCTAATAATTCTTTTTGAAGCTAAATTGATGCCTTCAAAACAATTACGGGAATCAGAATCCATATTATCACCAAAAACCTCACCGAGGTATTCAACATTTCCGACTATTGCATTTAGGGGAGTTCTAATTTCATGCGATATTTGTGCTAGGAACTCAGATTTCAGTTTGTCGGATTCTTCAGCTTTTTCTTTTGCTTTAATAAGTTCTACATTGACACGAATGCGCTCGGTAATATCGTGAGCATATCCGGTAGTACCCATAATTTTTCCACTGGCATCCTTTACAGGAGCTTTAAATGTCTCGAACCATTTAGCTTCACCATTGCTATACACCAGTTCTTCAATCGAAACTGACTTGGCGGATTGCATCACTTGAGCATCATCTGCGCGGTATTTCTCTGCCTGCTCGCGCGGCCAAACATCGAGGTCCGTCTTTCCGATAACATCCATTGGAGTTTGTCTGCCACAGGCAACAGCAAATGCTTGATTCACTGCGAGGAACCGGCTTTTTGTATCCTTTAACCACAATAATCCGGGTTGGTTTTCTATGATCGCTAATAAATATGCCTTCCTGGTGCGCAGCTCATCTTCCGCATGTTTGCGTTCAGTAATGTCGTGAGCCACTCCTTGAAGTCCTACAACAGTGTCATTCTCAATTATCGGATTTTCATATACTTCAAGAAGAATTGGATGTTTATCAATATGTTCAATTTCTAATAATATTGGTTTTTGCGAAAATTCTCCACGCAAGTTTGCATGTGTTCTTTCTTTAGCATATTCGTTAATCTTATTATCAGTAACGAACCAACTTGACTGATTAATCCATTCATCAACAGAATGCCCTGTAATTTTTTCGACAGAAGGAGAAATATAAGTGACTCTTCCAGCCGAATTCTGAGTATAGAAAAACAAATAAGGTGTTCCTTCAACAATCATGCGTAACCTGTTTTCTTTTAGTCTTATTTCCTTTTCGGCACTCTTACGATTTGTAATATCTCGTACAATAACTTGCACGGCATCTTTATTATTATAAGTTGTAGGAATAGCAATAACATCAACATCAATAACTCTTCCATCGAGCCGTATAAATTTTTCTTCTGCTAAATCGCTTGGTTGTTTTGTGCGCAAAACTTGTTCCATTCGCTTTTTAGCTTGTTCATGATAATCAGGATGAAGTATATCAAGAGCATGTTTTCCAATAAGGTCTTCAGGTTTTAAAGCACCAACCAATTTTGCGCTAGCTTCGTTTGAATATACAAGTATTCCGCCACAATGTACCGCAATAGCATCCGGTGAAGATTCAACAAGATTTCTATAACGTTTCTCCGATTCTTCAATCTTTTCTTTAAGAATATTTTTTTCTCTAAGCTGTTTAGTTTCCTCTTCGGCTCTAACGCGCAATTTAAAACCGCGATAAATAAAAAATGAAATTGTAAAAAATGTAAGTGCAATCATTCCAAGAAGAAGATAAGACCGAAATAAATTCTCATCTATAAATCCGGCTACTTGATCCGATGGCATATTGAGAACCAAAGTCCAAGAAATGTTTTTATAATCGAGCGTTGTATAACTAGCTAATTTGAGAGGCCTATTCTTTAGTTGATATTCTATATTCCCTTCTTTGCTTAAACACATTGTTTCAATATGTTTAAAAGAAATGTGACAGTTCATACATGATTCATTCTTTTGCTGAACATTAGCAAAGGCCATTTCGGGATGATCAGCATGAAACAATAGGGTCCCATTTTTCTCCATAACCCAAAGATATTCTTTAATCTTATCCGATTGATGATTAGAAATTAAAGTCTGAAGCAGCTTATCAAAATCCACAGTTTCAGTTATTACTCCTGAAAATTTTTGGGAAGAATCCATTTTATCATTTATATCAGCTACATTATAAATGGGCACTGCTATAACAAAATGTATGTGAGGAATGGAATCACCCTTTACTTTTGGTACCTTGATTGGAGACGATATAAATTGTTTCCCTTTGTTCTCCGGATTTTTTGCCCATCGAAAAATTTCAGATTCTGCTAATTTATGTCCTATTATATCTTTACTACTGGAATAAATAATAGTTCCGGTTTTATTATATAGACTCAATTTAGTTACAAAATTTCCTTTTTCATTTTCATAAAAATGATTTATCTCAGTTTTAATAAATTTCGAATCGTATTTTCGGAAAGCTAAGAGAGACGATAATAGATCAACTACTTCAACTCTGGTATTTATGTATATTTCAATATTACTTGAAAAATCTTTAACAGAATGAAGCTGTTCTTTATTATACTCTTTTACTATTTCTTTTTCTGTCGTTTTATTAAGTCCTATTAGCAGCAATCCTGTAACAATCGTCATTACTATGGCTAATATTATGACTAAATGATGAGATCTTATGGATTGATTTTTCATAGTGTATGGAAAATTAATTAGGGGAAAAAATGATTGGTTTATCTCCTAGGGAAACTAATAGCCATTTAAAAAATACAAATCAATTTTATTATCTTATGCAGTAACTCCAATATGTTGAGCTAACTCCATTCCCTTTTCAAGAGCTTGTTTGTTGAGTGGGATTAGATGATGATATCTTTCAGGAAGAACTTTTTTAATTCCTTCAATAATATTTTCCATTTGGATAATCGGCTTCTTTTGCAAAAACGCACCAAGTACAATCATGTTCATCACTTTTGTATTTTTCAATTTAGAAGCTTCTGTTGCAGCTTCAATTGCAAGAATTTCAATATCACTTCTTGTAGGTGGATTAATTATCGCATTCGCTTCATAAATTAAAAGCCCACCTGGTTTAACAGCGGATTCAAATTTATCCAATGACGGCTGGTTCAATGCAATTACAGTATCAAATTTCGTAACGATTGGAGAACTAATTTTTGTATCGCTGATAATTGCAATACAATTAGCAGTTCCTCCTCGCATCTCAGGTCCGTAAGACGGCATCCAACTGACTTCCTTATTTTCCATTACGCCGCTGTAACAAAGAATTTGTCCCATTGATAAAACACCTTGCCCGCCAAATCCTGCTATGATAATTTCTTCTTGCATATTAATTCTCCTTCCCAGGTACTTTTAAATCACCAAGTGGATAAAAAGGAAACATATTTTCTTCCATCCATTTATTTGAATCAACCGGGGTCATTTTCCAGTTCGAGGGACAATTAGAAACTATCTCCACAAAGCTCAATCCTTTTTTCAATTCTTGATATTTAAATCCATTGAGAATTGCTTTTTTTGCTTTGCGGACATTAACGGGAGTATTGACGGCAACGCGTGTACAATAATATACTCCCGGCAGTTGAGCTATCAATTCAGTTATCTTCAGCGGATTTCCCATCACTTCAATTTCTCTTCCGAATGGAGTTGTAGTTGATTTCATTCCAACGAGAGTTGTTGGCGCCATTTGTCCGCCTGTCATACCATAAATTCCATTATTAATAAACACGATCAAAATATTTTCGCCACGGTTACATGTATGAATTGTTTCTCCGGTTCCTATTGCGGCTAAATCACCATCGCCTTGATAAGAAAAAACATATTTATCGGGCAGTACTCTTTTTATCCCAGTCGCTACCGCAGATGCTCTTCCGTGAGGAGCTTCGGTCATATCAATATCAAAATAGTTGTATGCAAAAACAGAACATCCGACCGGCGCAACGCCAACTGTTTTATCTTGTATATTAAGTTCGTCTATAGCTTCAGCGATTAATCTATGAGCAACACCATGCCCGCAGCCCGGACAGTAATGCATCGGTGTATCGGTTAAAATATTAGTCTTTTCGAAAACCAAATTATCATTTGTACAAATACTTTCTTCTGCAATTACTTCTGCAAAATGTTGTTCTTCCGTCATAGTTTTTTCATTCATACCATTTCTCCTACAAATCTTTCTTCCAGCTTATGTAAAATTTCTTCCGGGGTCGGTATAATTCCGCCCATTCTTCCAAGAAATTCTACCGGTATTTTTCCATTAACAGCGAGGCGTGCATCTTCAACCATTTGGCCGGCGTTCATCTCAACAGTTAAAATTCCCTTAGCCTGATCAGCTAATTTGTTTAATTCATTGTACGGATAAGGGAATAATGTAATTGGTCTGAATACACCAACTTTAATTCCTTTTTCTCTTGCAAATTGTGCAGCCTTCTGGCAAATGCGTGCAACTAATCCGAATGCGACTAAAATTATTTCCGCATCATCACATTCGTATTTTTCAAATCTAATTTCTTCTTTTTCAATATCACTGTACTTCTTTTGCAGATGAAGATTTATATCCTGCATTTTATCCGGTTGTATATGAAGCGAGGTTAAAATATTTCTTTCGCGAGTTTTTGGTTTACCAACAGTTGCCCATGATGGAGTTTCTGTTGATCTAGGTAACTGAGCAGGTAGTTGAACTTTTTCCATCATTTGTCCAAGCGCCCCATCTGATAAAATCATAACCGGATTTCTCCACTTGAAAGCAAGGTCAAATCCCAACTTAACATGATCTGCCATTTCCTGAACTGTTGAAGGCGCAAGAACAATCATTTTATAATCACCATGCCCGCCTCCTTTTACAGCCTGGAAATAATCACCTTGCGATGGTTGGATTGTCCCGAGTCCGGGGCCACCGCGAACAACATTAACAAGCAGGCATGGAAGTTCAGCACAAGCAATGTACGAAATTCCTTCCTGCATTAAACTAATTCCGGGAGATGAAGATGATGTCATTACTTTCTTTCCCGTTCCTGCTGCGCCGTAGATCATGTTGATGGCCGCAACTTCACTTTCAGCTTGAAGAACAACCATTCCCGTTCTTTTTCGTGCTTCTAACGCTAAGTATTCTAAAATTTCCGATTGAGGTGTAATGGGATATCCAAAATATCCGTCGCAGCCAGTGAGGATTGCTGCTTCTGCAAGTGCTTCATTGCCTTTCATTAATTTTAATTCTTTCATGAATTCACCGTTACTGTTATATCACGAGTTACATTTGTAATTGTTGCAATATTTTCAGTCTTCTTCTCAGTCTTACGATATACTTTAATTATTCCATCCGGACAAACTAAAGCACAATTTGTACAACCTGTACAATTATCTTCGATCTTAACAATGTAATGATAACCCTTCGAGTTCAATTTGCGAGAAAGCTCAAGTGACTCTTGAGGACAAGCCGCAGCGCAAAGTTCGCATCCTTTACATTTCTCGATATCAATTAGGACATCACCTTTTACTTTTGCCATGAATTTACCTCAGCTTATTAAACAAAAAAAGGTTATAGTATTGCTATAACCTTTTCAGTTTTTTGAATTATATTATTTTTTATTTCGATTAATACTTTTTTCATTTCCAACCAAATTTGAGACCTAATCTTTAGAAACTAACGTGCCAGTAAACAATTGCGATCTCTAAAATCAACATAGAAAAAATAGTGATTATTTTTGAAAAACTAACTCACTAATTATTTATTAGATAACTATTATTCAAGATAAATAATCCGATTTTCAGAAGTGAGAATATTGGTAAATAATTGAGAAATGATTTAGAAATATCAAAACCGGGTTACACTAATCCGGCATGTTTATCTGCGTGGTAGGAACTTCTAACTAATGGTGATGATTCAACAGCTTTCAGCCCGATTTCCAATCCGTAATCCTTGTAATACTTAAACTCATTTGGAGTAACAAAGCGATGAACAGGTAAATGATTTTTTGTCGGTTGAAGATATTGACCGATTGTCATTATATCGCAACCGTGATTGTATAGATCGTTAATCAATTCTACTACTTCTTCTTTTGTTTCGCCAATACCAACCATAATTCCACTTTTCGTTCTTAGATTGTGCTGCTTAAACCATCTAATCAATTCCAAACTACGATTGTATTTTGCTTGGGGACGAACACCATGATAAAGACGTTGGACAGTTTCAAGATTGTGGTTAAGAATGTCCGGCGGATTTTCTAAAATTATATTGAACGAGGATGGTTCCCCTTTGAAATCCGGGATTAAAATTTCAATTGTAGTATCCGGCATTTTGCTACGAATTAATCTAACAGTCTCTGAAAAGATTGAAGCACCGCCATCTTTAAGTTCATCTCGGTCAACAGAAGTGATAACAACATGTTTGAGATTTAATGCTTCAACTGATTCGGCAACTCTGCGCGGTTCATCAAGATCTAATTCATTTGGAATTCCGGTTTTAACATTACAGAATCCGCAACTCCTTGTACAAGTATCACCTAGAATCATAAATGTTGCGGTTCTTCTGTTCCAGCATTCAGCAAGATTAGGACATTTTGCTTCCTCGCAAACCGTATTCAATTTTGATTTGCGCATCAATTCATGAACTTCTTTATAATTTTGTCCGGTCGGTAACCGAACTTTTAACCAATCTGGACGTTTACCCAGTTCAAGTCTGTCCTTCTCAATTATCTCTGCAAATTTTTTCTGATGCTGGTTAATCAAGATCTTCTCCTTTATCCTTCACAAATACTTTTCTTACTCTTTCTCTTAATCATAATCTTTTAAAGAGTAAGAGAATGAGCAAGATTTTATATTATACTTGTATCAAAATTTTCTAAAGTTTCTTTTACTGATTTCAAAAATTTTCCACCGAGCATTCCATCCACAAGACGGTGATCATGACTTAGTGAAAGGTACATCATCGGTTTGATTGCAATGCTTTCTATTCCATTGTTTTCAACAACAACCGGTTTTTTTGTAACAGCACCCACACCAAGAATTCCAACTTCAGGTTGATTGATTATCGGTGTTCCAAATAACGAACCGAATACTCCATAGTTCGTAATGGAAAATGTCCCATCAACGATATCATCCGGAACAAGTTTTTTAGTCCGTGCTCTGTTACCAATATCCGCAATTGATCTTGCAAGTCCGCGTATATTCCTCTCATCAGCATTTTTTATATTAGGTACAATCAATCCGTTTGGTTCAACTGCAACAGCAATACCTAGATTAATATATTTCTTCATTACGATATTGCTACCGTCAATCGAAGCGTTCATGAGAGGGTATTCCTTTAATCCCTTAATAACTGCAAATGATATGAACGGCATGTAAGTCAGTTTGATTCCTTCATTAGCAAATGTATCACGGTTCTTTTCAATAAAATTATATATGCGCGACATGTCAACTTCAATCATTGCAGAAACATGTACTGAAGTATTTTTGCTGTTCAACATGTGATGCATGATCCTTTGACGAATATTGTCCATCGGAATGATTTCTTCTCTTTGACCGGAAATACTTTTTTGCGAAGGAGTTGACGGAAGAGAAACCGATTTTACATTAGTGTATGTAACATTCTTGATCTTTCCGCTTTGGACATAATTGAGAAGATCATTTTTAGATAATCTTCCACCAATACCGCTGCCCGGAATCGTTTCAAGTTCACTCATAGAAATTCCTTCGGTACGGGCGATACTAAGCACTAGTGGAGAATAAAATCTGTTTGAAGTGACAACAGGCTGCTTCTGGCTGATAACATTCGTAAACTTTTTTTCTTGATCGTTAACATGTTCTATTTTTTGTTCGAGTTTTGGTTTAACTATCCCACCGCTCGAAGATATTTTTGCAATTGTAACTCCAACAGCAACAGTTGCATTCTCTCCAAATAAAATTTCCGCAAGTGTACCATCTACAGGTGAGGGGACCTCGGTATCAACCTTGTCGGTACTTATTTCAAAAATAATTTCATCACATTTAACTTTATCACCGGCCTTCTTATGCCACTTCAATATTGTCCCTTCCATAATTGATTCTCCCATCTTTGGCATAGTTACATCAATCAATTCACCGCCTATTTGTGTAGTAGAAGGAATTTCTTCTTTCTTACTTTCTACCGGAACAGATGAAACATCACCATTCGTTTCTATCACAGCTACAATTGTTCCTACTTCAACAGTTTCTTGTTCAAAAACTTTAATATCAACTAATACTCCGTTTTCCGGTGAAGGAATTTCAGTATCAACTTTATCGGTACTTATTTCGTAAATAATTTCATCTTTCTTAACTCGATCACCTTTTTTCTTATGCCATTTAATCAACGTTCCTTCGTTAATACTCTCACCCATTTTGGGCATTACAATATCAACTTTCATTTTCTTCTCCTTTGTCATTCTGAAGGAGTATAACGACTGAAGAATCTCAAACAAAAACTGAAGAGATTTCTCTTCCGATTTTCATCGGAACCGGAATGACAATTATTTAGTATTCTAATAAATCCTTTAACGATTTATAAATTTTTTCTCTTGTTGGAAGAATTTCATGTTCTAAATTTGGTGCAAAAGGAATTGGTGCATCTAAAGCACCTATTCTTCTTACAGGTCCATCTAGAGATTCAAAACAATTTTCAGTTATTAGCGCCGCAATCTCCGCACCGAATCCTGCAGTTAATGTATCTTCATGAACAACAATTGCTTTACCGGTTTTCTTTACCGACTTGTAAATTGTTTCAACATCAAGAGGTGCTATTGTTCTTATATCAATTATTTCAACTGAGTGTCCGTCATCTTCCAATTTCTTAACAGCAAAGTTGGATTCATGAACCATTGCACCGTAAGTAATGACCGAAAGATCATTTCCCTCTTTAACTATTTTCGCTTTCCCGAATGGTAATAAATAATCAGCATCAGGTTCAACTGATGAGGCATAACTTTGGCGGTACAAACCTTTGTGCTCTAAGAAAAGAACCGGATCGTTTAAACGTAACGCTGTCTTCAACAAACCTTTTGCATCAGAAGCATTGGATGGATATGCAATTAATAGTCCCGGCATATGGGCAAAAAATCCTTCTATGTTTTGACTATGATACAAACCTCCGTGAATATAACCGCCCACTGCAACTCGTGTAACAACCGGAGCTTCAAACAAATTATTTGAACGGTAACGATACATCACCATTTCATCGCGGAATTGCATGAACGCCGGCCAAATATAATCTCCAAATTGAATTTCAACACATGGTTTCAATCCGCTTAATGCCATACCTATAGCAACTCCAACAATACTTGCTTCGGCCAAAGGTGAATTAAATACTCTTTCATTTCCAAATTTTGTTGAGAGACCTTTTGTAGAAGTAAACACCCCTCCCTTACCATCCGAAACATCTTCGCCAAAAACATAAATTTTATTATTACGATCCATTTCTTCTTTTAAAGCATGATTAATTGCATCAACCAGTACAACAGGTTTTCCTTCGATCTTCCCTTTTTCGTAATCGAGACGATCTTTTGTGCCGGATTCATCAAGCACATACCTAATTGCGGATTCCGGTTTTGGTTCTTCTTGTTTCAAAGCCCAATCTGCTGCTTCGTTTACATGATGAGAAATTTCTTTTTTAAATTCTGAATATGCCAGATCAGTTAATATTTCTTTCTTCTTTAAAACATTTACTAATATTTCAATCGGATCTTTTTTCAAATCTTCTTGTAAAGAATCATCCGGTCTATATTTTTTCTGGTCATCAGATGATGAATGCGAAAACAATCTTACGACGTGTGCTTCAACTAATGCGGGACCTCGTCCTAGTCTTGCATTCTTAAACGCTGATTGAGCAGCGGCATTCACCTGCAGAAAATCTGTTCCATCTACTTCGATGCGAAGAAGGTTTTCATAACCTTTCATCATTTCAAGGATGGATGCATTCTTACCGGCTGTTTGATTTTGAACGGGGACAGAAATAGCCCACTTATTATTTTGAATTACAAAAACAACCGGGAGTTTTTCGCGGGATGCCCAGTTAACAGCTTCGTGAAATTCTCCTTGAGATGTAGTCCCTTCTCCGCTGCTAACATAAACAACTCCGTTGATTCCTTTTTTCTTCAACGCTAATGCAGCACCTACAGCTTGAAGAAATTGTGTGCCTGTAGGACTTGATTGTGTAGGTACATTAACTTCTTTTGAGGACCAATGGCAGGGCATTTGACGCGAACCTGTAAGCGGATCATCAGCTTTTGCTAGAAATGCTAAGAATGCATCTTCCGGTTTCATACCAAGAGTTAACATAAAACACATCTCTCTGTAATAAGGGAAAGCCCAGTCGGTACCTTTTTTCATAGCAAGTCCGAAAGCAACTTGAGTTGCCTCATGTCCGGCACCGGCAATATGAAAAAATGCTTTACCTTGTTTAAGAAGATTCATCACTTTAATATCCATAGTGCGGGAAAGATTCATAATACGAAGTACGTTCATCAATTCATCTTTTGTCATTCCGCCGAATGAATCTAATTTACCGGTAGGAGTATCACCATTACTTTTATCTATAGCAGTTTCTATTTTTTCTTTTGCCATTTATCTATTCCCTTCTCTGTGTCTTAGAGTTTTTGTGATAAAATTTTTTACCACGAAGACGTCATGTCACAAAGATATCTTTTCAAATTCTTTCATGTAATTACTTTTTTCTTTGATGATGAATTCATTATAACCAAAAACTTTTTGAAAACTCTTAACTAATTTTTCTTTTACTTCATCAATTTCAATTTCTTTACCGAGTTCGCGCTTGAGCGAAGTAACATCTTTATCTTTTATTCCGCATGGAATTATTCCACCGAAATAATTTAAATCAGTGTTCACATTGAAAGCAAATCCATGCATTGTAACCCATCTGCTTACTTTAATTCCAATAGCTGCAATTTTTCTTTCTCCCAACCATACACCTGTATATTTTGGATTTCGATTTGTACTCAATCCATACTCTGCACATGTCTTGATTATCACTTCTTCGAGTGCGCGTAAATATTCATGTGTATCTTCTTTCCAGTTACTTAATTTTATGATCGGATAACCAACAATCTGACCCGGTCCATGATAAGTAATATCACCGCCGCGGTCAATTTCATAAACACTGATTCCAAGTTCTTTCAATTGCTCATTAGTGCTGATTAAATTTTCTTTCTCAGCAACTTTACCTAAAGTATAAGTATGAGGATGTTCCAGCAAGAAAAAAGTATCATCAATTTTGTTATGAAGTCTGAGCTCAAAAATTTCTTTCTGCAAATCCCATGCTGATTGATAATCAATCATACCAAGATTGCAGTAATTAAAATTTTTATATATGGATTGATTCGCCATATGCGTTAGCCGCTGCTTCCATTATTGATTCTGATAAAGTAGGATGAGCATGAACTGTTTTTATTATGGTTTCAAATGTTGCTTCCATTGATTTAGCAAGAGTTAATTCTGCTATCAATTCAGTTGCCTCCGGACCAATTATATGTGCGCCGAGAAGTTCTCCGTACTTCTCATCAAAAATTAATTTAACAAACCCTTCTCGTTCACCAACGGCAAATGCTTTCCCGCTTGCCATGAACGGAAATTTTCCGATCTTTAATTCATGTCCATTTTCACGTGCTTTAGCTTCTGTCATCCCAACACTTGCAACTTGTGGATTACAATAAGTGCAGCCTGGAACATTATTATAGTCAATCGGATTTGGATTCTTCCCTTTGATCATCTCTACACAATAAATTCCTTCAGCCGAGGCAACATGTGCTAACCAAGGTGGCCCGATAACATCACCAATTGCAAAAATACCGGGGATATTTGTTTCGTAAGTATTCTTATCAACCTTGATATGATTCTTATAAAGTTCTATTCCTAATTCTTCAAGACCAAATCCTTCAACATTTCCTGTAACACCGATTGCACATAAAACCTTTTCTGATTTCAATTCTATTTTCTTTCCATCTTTCTCTATTGTTACAATTACTTCATTTCCTTTTACTTCTGCTTTTTCAACTTTTGTTGAAGTATGGATTTCAATTCCCCGTTTTTTAAAATTCTTATGTAGGGTTTCGGAAACTTCTTTGTCTTCAACCGGCAGAATTTGATCCATCATTTCTATGACAGTAACTTTTGTTCCGAGCACATTATAGAAATATGCAAATTCAATCCCGATAGCACCCGCACCAATTACAATTAAATCTTTTGGTTGTGCCGGTAAGTTCATCGCTTCTGTAGATGTAATAATATTTTTTTTATCAACAGGAATAGCCGGAACAGACTTTGGCCTTGCACCGCTTGCAATAATAATTTTTTCGGATGAAACTGAATCAATCTTTTTACCGCTTTCATCAAAAATGTCAATCTGATTTTTAGAAACTAACTTTCCGTATCCGCGCATTCGATCAATTTTATTTTTCTTGATCAGCAGCTCTACATTTTTAGTAATGCGGTCGGAAATATCTCGGCTTCTTTTTATGATCTTATTAAAATCAAAACTCAAACTCTGAACTGAAATTCCAAACTCGCCCGAATGATTTTTCATCAGATCAAATATCTCGGCATTCTTCAATAAAGATTTTGTAGGAATACATCCCCAGTTAAGGCAAATGCCTCCAAGATTATCTTTATCAATTACAACAGTCTTAAATCCAAGTTGAGCGGCTCTGATAGCAGCTACATATCCGCCCGGACCTCCGCCAAGAATTGCAATATCGTACTGTTTATTCAATTAAATCCTTAATCAGATTGGCAATTGTGTCGAAATATAAAGATATGAGCTCTGAAAACAAAAAATCTGTTCCTTTTTACTTCAAAACAAGATTGGGGCGATGTTCGTTCAATTATTTCTGATTGGCTATGAGATTTTATAACGACTTTCTTAAATCAATAAATTCTGTTTACAGTTTCAATGTAATCTTCAAATTCTAGGTTCATTTGTTTCTTGTACAAATTGAAAAAGAAATCTGGGACTTTTGCTGGTTCTTGTCTTGTAAGGTAAATCTCATCTTGGATGTCTCGAAGTTCATTTGTAGTGATGTGTTTTTTAGATATGATGATTTCATCAAGTTTTTTTGAAATATTTTCTCGTTTTTGGATGACTAGTGAATGTCCGCTAATAAGAGAAAAAAGATGAGTGTAAAATGAAAGAATTGAAAAGCCAATTAAAAATATTGTTAGTCCATCAACTTTAAGGAGAACGAAAAAACAAAATAACCCAATGGAATATGCAATCAAAAATCCTTTTAGCCAACTGCGATAAGTTTTTCGTAATTCAATATCCCAACCGGTATTTATTCGCTGACAAATTGCAACTGCTACATTGTGTGAGATATTAGATGAAAGTTTTGTAGAGTACCAGTTTTTTATTTCTTTGCCTTTGTATTCTAAAGAATATTTTGAAACCTCAGCTTGGTCGGGTTTTCTTAAAGTAGTTTTCCATGGTAATTCAAAAATACTTACATCGAATTCTTCTTTGAACAATGCACCTTTCGAGGTATTTCCTTTAAATGAATTAGTAAATAATTGAATTAAGATTGTTAAGAAGAAGGAACATCCGAACAAAGCAAGTTTAATTTTTTCGTTTGTACTATAAATGTAGTAGACGGGATAAGCTATAGCAAGTATAATTAGGAAATCAGTAATTAAGATTTCCCATAATTTAGCTTTTTTATACGCTACACTTGAGGCTTTTAGTAAGCGTATATTTTCTGGGCTATTTTGCTTATTTAGGATGGGGTTCATTTTCCTCTATGTTTTGTTGCCATGTTGGGTATTCATTTTGTTCTACAATTTTAGTGGCAATTTCCACAAGATATTGAGGAATAGCATTAGGTTTATTTCTTCTTTCTTCAAGAATTTCATTAGCAACTTTTTTCGCATGTTCTTTTAAATTGGGATGTCCCAAAGCGATTTTGATATGATCACCAAAATGATTTTTTCCATAAAGCTGTTTTATTGATTTGACAATTTCTTCTTTCCAATTTATCAATATGGATTTGCTAAGATCCTCTATTACTTTAGGATAATCACAATAACTATATAGAACATTTACCACTATTCTAATATCCCTTCTTTCCCAATTTTGGAGAATGTTCATACTATTTGTTTTCCACAAAAGGATATCATGTAATGGCACTCCCATCAAAGCGCAATATTGCCAATTAAATCTGTGATTATTTTCGTGGTAAAAATCAATAATCTCTTTTGCCGCTGATTGTTTTTCTTCCTCATTTCCCGGTTGTCTAAAGGCGGCTACTACAAAAAAATGCTGAAGTGTTACAATGTCTTTATGTGTTAATATTTCTTTTGCCGCTGATTGTTTTTCTTCTTTACTAGCTATCTTAAAGTAAGTCAACCACATGGTCGGATGATATAATCCTTCTTTTTCGAGAGACTTTAAATACATATACAAATCAGAAGGACTTATATATAAATTTGATAAAGCACTTAAATATTGGAAGTTTCTATTTCCCTTTTTATAAAACAAAAAATCTATATAAGATTTCTTTTCATTATCATCTGTAAATATTTGGCTTTCATTAATTAAGAATGCTCTTAGAACAACAGATGCGGAATAATCATCTCCTTCACTAGTAATGATATTGAGTAATTTCTTTTTAATAATGTCATCGTACTTTAGCCAGTTTTCTAATTCAACTTTAGATAAAACATTTTCCGCTAATTTATCATGATTGAACTGAACCAGATCAATATTTTGAAATCGTTCTGCAAGATTTTCATTTTTACTAACATTGATATATAGTTTTAGTTTTTCCAGAACTTCGTTTTCAGTTTTCCATTCAGAAAAATAGATATTGATATCATTGTCTCCATTAAAACTATCTGCGATTTTTAAAAAAGTATTATAACTAATAAATATTTTATACTTCTCATATACGCAAGCCCAAAAATGTAAGGCTTTGGCAAAGCCCAGATAATGTGCAGCAATAAACTTCAAATCGTATTTTGCGATTCTACATGCCATATTTTCCAAATCAATAAAATCTATTTCATTTACATCAAAACGCCTCTCACTTATACCGGCGATTACAAAAAGAATAAGAAACAAAGGAGAATTATAGCTATTATCATTTTTCAGAACTAATTCTGCAGCAGTCTTCCACTCAGAATGCTTAGCAATAACTTCTTGCAGAATGTTTTTATTTTCATCTTCAATAAGCTTAAATATATTTTCAGAGTTTATTAAATTCAGTAAGTAGTCTTTACCAGTTATTTCTCGATCTCCAATAACCAACCGTATGTTGTTCATTGTTTGAACTGTTTTTAATAGATCATCACCAATTTCTTTGTCTTCACTAGTAAGTCTATACCAATCTTCAATAAATATTAAATACTTGTTTTCAAAGTCGGCTTGTATTTTTGGAATGGCTTTTAGAGTAAAATTTTCAAATTGGCGATCTTTAATCCAAATAATTTCGAAATCAGATTCTTGAATTAGTTCAATTGCCAATCTACGGAGCAGAGTAGATTTTCCGCAACCACCAGTTCCATACACCACCGCAGCTACTTTTGATGCTGATACTTTAGTGAAAGCATTTAATACTGTTGCTTTTATTTTAGGATAGTCTCTCCTAACCACATCATAATCATTTATAATACCATACCATTGGCAATTATCATCTTGTTTCGCAGAATAAAATTTTGATTTAGAGAAGTCATGTCCTTTCTTAATTATGTCTATAAAACTATTATTTATTGTTAATGAACCATCAAGTTGGATGTTCTTAATTTTATCTCGGTTCTTAGTTAAGAAATCAAAGATATCTGAAATATCATTTATTTTTATAAAGTGATAATAGTTTCTATTTTTATTTATATAAGGTTTCTCTCTAAAATTTTCATTGTCCCGCTCAAAATGATAAATAGTTATCCCATCAGGAAGATCTTCAAATAATCTACTGTCAATAATTTCTTCTGCAAATTGGGTCCCTATGATCAATAATTTTTTCCCACTTTTTAATTCACCATGAAGTGGGTCATAAAGTGTATGATCTTGTTTATGCTGTCTTGAATAAATGTCACCATAAAAGATTAATGATTCCAAATTAGTATCAGTTATCGAACCATGAAGATGTACCAAACTCGGGTGGTATGAGACAGTAGTTTGTGAAGGATACGCTGCATTCTTATACTTCTTACCTTCTTTTGTGGACGAGACTAAATAGTCTAACACATTGTCGAAATTCAATGTGTAAATGTCTCTCCAGCTAGGCAATAAAATATTTTTATATAATTTCTTTTTTTCTTTTTCAAACCAATCTTCATCCACTGTGAATAAATCTCTAAAGAATTGTTCTAAGTTTTGATTACCTTTTTGGAAATGCTCATTTTTCCATACATTAGCATCAGTTGAGAAAGTAGTTTTTTTTAGTGCCCTATCTGTAAATATCTTTTGGGTAATTAATTTGAATTGTCCAGTAAGTGGAATATTTTTATGAATGTCATAATCTAAACCGACAATGTCATTTTGTTTGGTTTTGTTTTTTATACCAAAACTAAATCCAGCACCCAGAACAAGACAGAATTCTTCATTTCTTAATCCTTCAAAAAAAGAATCATCTTCTTCTAATTCTTCAAGTGTAATTTCTTTAGCTGTATCATTCATAAGATAAGGTTAATATTACAAACTTTTAACAAATGTAAATAGAACGCTAAATGATAGCAAATGTAATTATACAAAAGAAAATGATATGTTGATTTGTTGAATTTATAATCAAGAAGAAAATCGAATGGGATCAGTGAGTGACATTATCTAAGAGCATAAAATCCCGTTTTGATCCTTCTTTCTTTTGATCAAAATTTTTATTTGAGTATTTGCAGACTTGAAGCAACGGACAAATTCCACAACCCGGTTTTGTCGGTGTGCAAATTTCACGTCCAAGACGAATCAAATTTGTATGAAATGAGTGAGCAATTTTATCCGGAAAATTATTGTTGAGGGCGAAGAAAGTTTTATCAGGATTTTTTTCTGAAACAATTCCAATTCTGTTTGTTGTTCTGTGAACATGAGTATCAACCGGGCAAACATTTCTATCCAATGCAAATAACAAAACACAACTTGCGGTTTTCACACCAATACCTTTGTAACTTGTCAATCGTTCGATTGCTGTATGGTCATCTAATTGTTTAACAAAGTCGATGGAAATGTTTCCGCTTCTCTTCAACGAATCAAGAAGATTCTTAATGGCTTCCGATTTTTGCCTTGCTAATCCGGCAACTCGAATTACACTTTCTATAGTCACTCGTTTTACATTAACCAGTTCATTCCATGATTTATAACGACTCTTCAGATTTTGATATGCTTTATAAGAATTATTATCGTTTGTGTTTTGTGAAAGGATTGTTGCGATCAACATATCAAGAGGATCCGGCAGTTTTTTATTTCTCGGAGGAATACCGAACTTTTTGATTAGAAGATTATTGACTTTATTTATTAATATTCTTCTTGATCTCATTTCTTAGATATTTTTGCTAATAAAGTTATTAAATTCCCATTAGAAAATAATTCTAAATTTGCAATTGGCAATTCGCAATTGGCAATTATTATTAAGAGGTTAATATGCCAACATTAATGGTTAGCATTTCAGGAATAAGAGGAATAATCGGTGACGGACTCGATCCCGAAGTCTTGGTAAACTATACTTCTGCTTATGCTGATTTCTGCGGTAAAGGAAAGATCGTAGTTGGAAGTGATGGAAGGATTTCCGGTGAGATGGTACGCAACGTTGTTATAGGAACTCTTCTTGCAAAAGGTAATGATGTAATTGATCTTGGAATAGTTCCTACACCGACAGTTCTCTTTAATGTAAAAAAACTGAATGCCGTTGGAGGAATTCAACTCTCTGCGAGCCATAATCCAAATGAATGGAATGCACTTAAGCTGCTCAATAGCGGCGGTGAATTTATGAGTGCTGAAGAAAATACAGGCATGATGAAATTTCTTTATGAAGCAGATAAAAAATTTCCTGCTTGGGATAAATTAGGAAAGGTAACTCACTACAGAAAAGGTTTGGATAATCATATTGAAGCAGTACTGAAGATGGATTATATAGATGTTGCAAAGATCCGTAAAAGAAAATTTAGAGTTTTGCTTGATTGCGTAAATGGTGCCGGAGCTTATTCGATGCCTAAATTGCTAGGCAAGCTTGGATGTAAAGTAATCGAAATGAATTGCGATAAAACCGGAATCTTTCCGAGATTGCCTGAGCCAATTCCGGGAAATTTAACTGCAACAATGGAAGCCGTATTAAAACATAAAGCTGATTTAGGAATTGTAGTTGATCCCGATGTTGACCGGTTAGTTCTAATTACTGAAAAAGGCGAACCATTCAGTGAAGAAAATACAATCACACAAGCAATTAAATTTTATCTAAAAAAGAAAAAAGGAAATGTTGTTGTAAATCTTTCTACAACACGCGCTGTTGATGACGTTGCAAAAGAATTTGAATGCCAAGTCTTCAGAGCTCCGGTTGGTGAAGCTAATGTCGTAAAGAAAATGAAAGAAGTTGAAGCTGTTATTGGCGGAGAAGGAAGCGGCGGAGTGATTGTACCTCAAACTGTTTTTGGAAGAGACGCTCTTACCGGAACTGCAATATTGCTTCAGCACTTAGTTGAATACCGCGGGAAGATGAGTGGATTGAAAAAATCCTTACCTCAATATTTCATAGTTAAAAAGAAAATCGAACTAGGTCCGGTTTCTGAGGGAACAGCGCCGCGTAATCCGGATGATATAATTAAAAAACTTGCTGAGAAATATAAATCCGAGAAAATTAATCTTGAAGATGGATTACGAATTGATTTCGATGATCACTGGGTACATTTCAGAAAATCAAATACAGAACCGATAATTCGCTGCATTGTTGAAGCTAAAACGAAAGAAGATGCAGAGAGTTTGGCAGAGAAATATGTTAGTGAGATAAGAAATTAAATTCTAACAATGATTGAATTGACGTTCAATTTTTCTTTTGCAGTTTGGAGCGGATCTCAGTAAGAATTTCATAATATTTCCAAGCGGCTGGTGCGTTAGGTTCTTGATGATGATCTGGTTTTAAAATTAAATCACCCGTTGCAAGTAAAATTTTTTGTACTTCAGGATTTTGACGAACTTTTTCCCATGTTGCTTCAACGATTAGTCTGTAATGTTTACCGGGCACATTAGGCTTATATTCCATTCGTTTTCCCTTAAATGTTACCCAGTTGATTCCCATCTTTTTCATATTTTCTTCGGCAAGATCACCTGCTCTTTTAGCTTCAAAGCTTGTTAACTGGGCGACCTGCTCACGGGTATATTTCCAATGCAATCCGTGAAAAGTAGCGCGAGGATCGTCCTCACTTTCCGGGTATTTCATCATCTGCCAGAGTCCTTCTAGACTTGCATAACGTTTTCCATGAAAAATAAACTGCGTTGGTGCAAAGTTTGATAATATTCCAAGCTCATTCCGTTTTGAAAGAATCACTTCACCGGGGCCAGCTTCTTGCGGAAGAATTTCCCATGATGGTGCGCCTTCTTTGGGAACTGGCTTCCACCAATGCGCGGGATATTTGGGATCGCGAATAATATGCAGCCCTTGTGAAAAAATTATTTCAGAACAAATAAAAAGAAATGCAAGCAACGGTTTATTGGTAATTAAATTCTTCCTTGTTTGCATAATCTTTTTGTTTTGACTTTTCACGTTTCACTTTTCACGATTTGCGTTAATTCAGTTCATCTTTGCACGTTTAGCAAAATAACTCATTAGTGCTTTATCGAACGGCTGGCTGGTATCAATCAAGTTATACTCAATACCGAAATTCAAACATTCGGTTTTTAATTTATTCAAGTATTCGTTCATTGCTTCCTGATATGCACGCTGGATTTGATGCGGCTGAGTTGTTATTTGCTCGCCCGATTCCAGATCAACAAAAACAGAATCAAGATCGAAACCAAAACTTTTTTCAATCGGATCAAGAATTTGAAAAACTATCACTTCATTTTTTTTGTAATGAATATGCTTAAGAGCAGTAAGTATTGAATTCATATCATCAAAAAAATCCGATATAATAATTGTAAGCCCCCGCTTTTTTATTTTCTCTGCAACAGAATTCAAACATTTTGAAGTTGTAGTTACCCCTCCCGGTTGGATTTGATTGAGAGCCGATAACAAAGTTCTTAGGTAAACACGATTTGATTTTGGTGATAAATACGTATGAATTTTATCCGAGTAAATTGCCAGTCCGACAGAATCTTGTTGATCAATCATTACATAAGCTAGAGCTGCAGCAAGAATTGTTGCATAATCTATTTTTGAAACCTTGCCCGAATGTTTGAACAGCATTGACTTACTGGCGTCAACAAAAATGTGGGAGAGTAGATTTGTTTCTTCTTCGAATTGTTTGATATAATATTTTTCGCTTTTGGCGAAAACTTTCCAATCAACATTTTTCAGTGAGTCACCCTGCATATAAGGACGATGCTCGCTGAACTCAACACTAAATCCGTGATAAGGACTCCGGTGCAATCCGACTTTAAAACCTTCAACAACCATTCTTGCTTTAAGTTCAAGAGTTTTAAGTTTGGAAATTACAACCGGATCTAAAAATTTTTTATAGTCTCGTGTTTTTACAGCCACTATTTTTTCGCTGTTTTCTCTTGAAGAATTTCTTCCGGAGTCTTGCCAAGATTGTCTAACTCCGTTCTCGCAGGTACAGCAAGTTCATGCTTGGGAAATTTATTTAAAAATTCTTGATAAGCTAACCTTGCGGCATTTGTGTTTCCAAGTTCGTTGGCCAGGATGAATCCTGACATAAATAAAGCTTTAGGCGCTCTTTCATCTTGAGGGAACAGCTGATATAATTTTTGATAATATTCAACTGCCTTCTTGAGTGATTCATCTTTGGAAACGTTGGGTATTTGATACATATGATACATCGCAGCAACAGAAAAAATACTTTCCGCAGCTTTATCACTTTCTGAATAATCGTTTATAATTTCTTGATAATCTTTTAATGCTTCGGAATAATTTTTAGCTTTGGATTTTTCGGCTGCACTTTTAAATATTTCTTGATCTTTATGCGAGTTGCAAGCAGAAAAAAGAACGATGATACTTAGTAGAATAGATGTATAAAATTTCATTAAAAAAACCCTCTTATATTTTAATTTCTTGGTGGCAAATATACAATCAAATGCTCATGGAAGAAAAGGGATTTATTAATCCTTCATCTGTTCTTCTAATTTTAACGAGTTGCCGCGGGAAGTAGATATTTTTCTTCCTATGGCTTCAATTTGTAATTGCAAACAACTTTTGCAATTAAGAGGATTATCATTAATACATTTTTTGTCTGGATAAATTTGGTATAATTCTCTATATGGACTCGGAGTTAGATCAGGCATAACAATATTAGCACCGACATTTAATCCTTTAATTCTTCCTGCTTCATCAAGAGTAGCAAGAGCAGTTGTTGCCGGAATATGAACTTTCTTTAATACAATTCTTGCTACTGCCATAGTTCGTAATGTTAAGTCAATATCACCGGCAGTTTTATTTTTGTAAGTGGTATCAGGTGATGGTATGAACGGACCGAATGCAGCCATGTCTAAATCTAATTCCTTGCATAACAAAATATCATCAGCAATATCTTCAACGGATTGCAGAGGCAATCCAATTATATTTCCGGAACCGACTTGATAACCAATTGTTTTTAAGAACCTTAAGTGAGAAAGACGATCCTCTAATTTTTGTTTTTTATGATAAACTGAATATAGACCGTGATTTGCTGTTTCATGTTTTAATAAATAACGGTCGGCCCCGGCAATTTTCCATTCTCGGTATTCATTAAAACTTCTTTCGCCAAGACTTAAAGTAATTGCTGCATCTGTACTCTGTTTAATCTGATATATAATATATGCAATCAAATCAGTATCGTAATAGTTGTCTTCTCCGGATTGAAGTACAATTGTATAAATACCTTGATTAGAAATTACACGTGCAGTTTCTATAATCTCTTTAGGTGTCATACGATAACGCGAAAGTTTACTATTACTTTTACGCAAACCGCAGTAAAGACAATTTTGTTCACAGTAATTTGAAAATTCAATTATTCCCCTAAGATGCACTTCATTACCGCAATAGAGTGAACGTATTTCATCCGCACGATCGAAAAGTTTTTGTTGGTCGTTGTTATCCTTTAGATTAAGAAGAAATATTATTTCTTCTTTTGTCAGTTCTTCCTTATGTAAAATTTGTTCAAGTTTCATTGTTGTTTTTTAAAAGTAAACATCCTTTTCACCGTTATTAACTCTTTTGAGCATCTCTTCGGTTTTATGTTTTGTGGTACCATTAAATTTTTCAATTTCGTTTTGAATAAATGTATTTGCAACTATTTTTGTTTCAACCGATGCAAAATCATTTGCGTATTCCTTAAACGTAGAAATTGCATTGTGTACACACAGTTTTCCAATATTGCCAGCTTTTGCTAACTCCATAAAACGATCACCTGTTCGATCCGAACGGTAACATGCAGTACAGAAGCTCGGTAAAAACCCTAATCCACAGCAATCTTTTACAACTTCATCAAGCGTTCTATGATCTCCCAATTGAAATTGTTGCATTTCATGTTCATCAGGTGTCTCTTGTGATTCCTTATAAGCGCCGGGAGATGTTCTGCTTCCTGCACTGATTTGTGAAATGCCAACTTGGAAAAGTTCTCTTCTTAGATCAGCCCGTTCTCGTGTAGATAAAATTATTCCAGTGTATGGAACAGCGAGACGAATTACTGCAACAATTTTTTTAAAAGAAGAATCATCAACCGCGAAAGGCGGTTTGTATGAAAGCTGTGAATTGAACGCCGGTTCAATACGGGGAACAGAAATTGTATGAGGCCCAATACCAAAACGATGATCGAGATTAAACGCATGACTTAACATTGCAAGGGTTTCAAATTTGTAATCTGTCAAACCGAAAAGAGCACCAATACCTACATCGTCAATCCCTGCTTGCAGTGCACGGTCCATTGCATACAAACGCCAAGCATAATTATGCTTCGGTCCATCAGGATGCATTTCCATATAAGTTTTATAATGATATGTTTCTTGAAAACATTGATAAGTACCTATACCAAAACTTTTAAGTTTTTTAAATGCTTCAACAGTCAGAGGTGCAGAATTTATATTTATTCTTCTAATATTCCCGCCGTTAATATTTACATCATAAATTGTTTGAATCGCATCGCCTATAAATTCAAGATTGGATTTCTTCGGATGTTCACCGCAAACAAGAAGAATTCTTTTATGTCCCTGCTTAACTAAAAATTCCGTCTCTTCTTTAATTTCATTTACTGATAATGTTTTACGTTTTAATTCTGTGTTGTCTTTTCGGAATGCACAGTACAAACAATTATTAATACAAAGATTTGTTACATAGAGCGGCGCGAAAAGGACAAGACGATTTCCATAAATTTTTTCTTTTACTTCACGTGCAGTATGGTAAAGTTCCTCTGTTATTTCCGCATCAGAAATATTTAGCAGTACAGCACTTTCTTTTAATGATAATCCTTTTGCAGCTTTAGATTTTTGGATTATTTCTTTTTGAAAAACCGGGTCATTCAGCTTACTGTTATATATTAAAGAGTTGATTTCCGATTCGTTAATGAATTCCATCTAATGCCTTGTAACCATTCAAAGTGTTTTATCCAAGCTCAGAGACAATAAATATACCAGTGGAAAACATTAACGAATCCTGCTAATTTTGAATAAATTGTTCAAAAAGGAATGGATTTTTCTTAAAAAAGAGAATCAGCTTAAAAATAAATTCTTCGATCTAAGCAAATTTGGATGAGTTATTCTTTTATGGAGTTATAGTACTGCATTTTCCGGAATTTCAATGTATGCGCGGGAAGCATTTAACACACATTTTATTCCATAAGGAATTGTAATGTTATCCTTAATGTGACCGTGTTTAACATTGTAAAGAACAGGCATTTTTTGATCTTGAAAATATTCAACGATGACTTCATTCAAAGTAAAAGTCTGCTTAGTTGGATCCGATTCAACACAATCCACAAAATGACCAAGTATTATTCCCCGAATCTGTTTCAATATTTTTGTTAAACGAAGTTGATTTAACATGCGGTCAATGCGGTAAGGTGCTTCATGTATATCTTCTAAAAGTAAAATTGCATCTTTAAGTTTTGGTAAATATTCTGTGCCCATAAGCGAATTTAGTAAACTTAAATTCCCGCCAAGTATTCTTCCTGTTGCCCTGCCTTTATTTAATACATAAAATTTTTCTTTGCGGGGATTTAGTAGTTTCCCAATTTTTTTATTCGAAGTTATCGTTCTCCAAAATACTTCCTCCGTAAATGCACTAACTTCATCATGAAAATCAACAGCTACCATCGGTCCGGCAAATGTTATTAATCCGGCTTTAGCAAAAAAAGCCAACTGCAAAGCGTTAATATCACTGTAACCGACAAATATTTTAGGATTATTACGAATCAATTTATAATCAATCTTATCAAGCAATCTTCCGGAACCATAACCACCGCGAATAGAAAAAATTGCCTTAATCTGTTTATTCTTAAACATGTAATGAAGATCAGCTAATCTTTGAGCATCTGATCCGGCTAGGTAACCTTCTTGAGAGCCGACATTTTTGCCAACTTCAACTCTATAGCCAAGTTTTTCCAAATACTGAACGCCGCTATTAATTTTTGTTAGATCGTCTGGTGAGGAAGCAGGAGAAATTATTCCAATTGTATCTCCTGATTTCAGTCTTTTCGGTTTGATTATTCCCATTAACAACAAGTTCCGTGATCGAATTCATTTTCAATATAGCAAAAGGTAGTATTCGAAGCAAAATCTAAGTTCGAATTAGTTCAAAATTTAGGTGTGAATTGTTAGATTTATGATCCGCTTAAAAGATGCGATTTCGAGCATAATATCAAGGTTTTGTAAATCCTCCGGAAAATATTGCCAGCATTATCAGATTTAAGTTAGCTGCCGCTTTGCTCAAGTTTTTTTCTATGAGCTATAATTTGAGCATCAACATAAAACACTAAGTTCTCTGCAATGTTTGTTGCATGATCTGCCATTCGTTCAATGTGGCGGGACATAACAATAAGATGTGTTGAAGCTTCAATTAATTCATTGTTAGACTGCATTTTTGTAACAAGAAAATTGAATATTTGTTTATTCAATTTATCAACTTCTTCATCGCTTGCAATAACATTACTTGCAAGTTCCGTATCATTTTTTATGAACGAATCAATTGCATTTTTAAGCATAGACTGAGCGGTGCGTGCCATGGAAATAATTTGAGATTCTGCAATAAGAGAACGCTCATTACCAGCTTTCTTAACTCTTTGAGAAATATTTACTGCTATATCACCGCAGCGTTCTAAATTATTGTTAATCATTATTGCCGACATAACTAACCGTAAATCACTCGCAACCGGTTGAAAAAGTGCAAGTATGTTTTCACATTGAGTTTGAATCAAGTTATCGTAAGCATCCACTTCGAGATCTTTCGATTTTACACCTTTGCACAATTCTATATCCCCGTTTTCTAAAGCAGTAATCACTTTATCAACCTGCTCATCAACTATTGATGCCATTTTGATAAGACTGGTTTTTAAATTTTCTATTTCTTGACTAAAATGTTCTTGCATACAATACCCTTTCAATATTATCCGAAACGACCTCGGACATAATCTTCAGTTTGTTTATTTGACGGTGAAATAAAAATTTTATTTGTTTCACCGAATTCAATTATTTCACCCATATAGAAAAATGCCGTATAATCACTAACACGTGCGGCTTGCTGCATGTTGTGAGTTACAATTACAATTGTATAATCTTTTTTTAATTGAAAAATTAGATCTTCAATTTTTGTTGTTGAGATCGGATCGAGAGCACTTGCAGGTTCATCCATTAAAATTACTTCCGGATCAACAGCTAAAGTTCGCGCAATGCACAATCTCTGCTGCTGTCCACCGGATATATTTGTACCGGATTTATCAAGTTGATCTTTTACTTCGTCCCAAAGTGCAGATTGCTTTAAACATTTTTCAACTATCGGTGTAATCAGTTTTTTATTTCTCACTCCATTTAATTTTAATCCTGCGGCAACATTATCGAATATTGACATTGACGGAAACGGATTTGGTTTTTGAAATACCATTCCTACTCTTTTTCTTAAAAGAACAGGGTCGGTTTTTGTTAAGTCTTCTCCATCAAGTAATATTTCGCCTTTAATTGATCCCCCAACAACTTCATGCATTCTGTTTAAACATCTTATAAATGTTGATTTACCACATCCCGATGGACCAATAATAGCAAGTACTTTATTCTTGGGAATATCAATCGAAATATTATGCAGTACTTTATTCTTGCCATAAAATGCTTCAAGATTTTTAACTGATATTTTAATTTCCATATTCTTTTTACAACCTAATTCGTTTTATATTTTGATCGTGTTATAATTCTAAACAATAAACTTAAAAGCGAGATTAATAAAATTAAAACTAACGCTGCGGTCCAAGCATGCTGATTCCAATCTTCAAATGGTGATTTTGCATAATCATAAATGTAAACAGTTAACGATGCGATTGGCTGACCGATACTTGTTGACCAAAAACGATTACCAAGTGCCGTAAACAATAACGGTGCAGTTTCACCTGCTGCTCTTGATAATCCAAGCAATACTCCTGTTGCAATTCCTTTCCAAGCAGTTTTAAGAACAATGGAAAGAGTTGTTTTCCATTTAGGTATTCCTAAAGCTAAGCCGGCTTCCCGCAATGAATGCGGTACAAGCTTGATCATTTCTTCAGTTGTTCGGGTAATAGTTGGAATCATCAGGATGCCCAATGCTATTCCGCCGGCTAATGCGGAAAAATGTTTCATTGGAACCACAACCATAGTATATGCAACAACACCAACAACTATTGATGGAATTCCACTCAGCACATCAGTTAAAAATCTTACAACGTAACCAAACTTATTATTTCCAAATTCTGATAGATAAGTTCCTGTCATTATTCCAACCGGAATTCCAATAGCACCGCCAATTCCGATAAGAATCAAAGTACCAACTATAGCATTAGCCATTCCTCCACCTGATTCACCAACAGGTTTCGGCATTGCAACAAAGAAATCAATATTTAAATAAGTAATCCCTTTAGAGACTGTGTAATAAAAAATTAATACAAGAGGAATTATTGCTGCGAGTGCGGCTATAAATGTCAAAGACATCATAATGAAGCTTGTAATTTTTTTTCTATAAAAGAAAAAGTCCGTTTTCATCATGTTGTTTTCCATTTTCTTTCCATACTCCAAACTAAAAGCCGGGCAAGTGCATTAACAAAAATTGTAATTACAAAGAGAACCAATGCTAATTGAATTAATGCACTCAAATACATTTCCGAAGTTGCTTCTGTAAATTCATTTGCAATTACACTTGCCATTGTGTAAGATGGATCAAACAACGATGGAGAAATTAGTGCCCGGTTTCCAATTACCATTGTTACCGCCATTGTCTCTCCAATCGCTCTGCCAAAGCCCAACATTGTTGCACCAAGTATTCCCGATTTAGCATCTTTCAGAACAATAATTGTTGATTGCCATTTTGTTGCGCCAAGCGCTAATGCAGCTTCACGTTGAGATCTAGGTACAGATTTTAAAACATCCCGAGTGATAGAAGTAATGATCGGCAAGACCATTATCGTTAAAATTAAAACTGCCGCCAATAAACCAAAACCATAAGGAGCTCCGCGAAAGAATGGAAGAAACCCCAATTTATCGGATAGATAAGGTTCGACATCTGTTCTAATCCACGGGACTAAAACAAAAATTCCCCACAAGCCATAAATTACACTTGGAATACCAGCAAGTAATTCCACTAAAAAAGAAAGCGGTTTTTCCAGCCACGGCGGGGCAACTTCTGCCAAATAAACTGCAACCCCAATACTGAACGGAAGAGCTATTATTAATGCTAATAATGAAGAAACGATTGTACCATAAATTATTGGGAGTGCACCGTAGATTTCTTGAACGGGATCCCATTCTGAATTAACTAAAAAATCAAAACCAAATTTTTGTATTGAGATTTTTGACCCTTCATACATTTCGTAGCCCATTAGAATTACAAGCAGAAAGACTGACAAGGCAAAAAGCCAAGTCAGTCTTTCAAAAATGAAATCACCAAAATTATTTGAAGGAAAAAATCTTTTTAGAAAATTATTTTTCTCTTTCTTTGATACTGAATAACTCAATAGTTTCTCATTATTATTTTATTTTTTTACCGTTAGCAGTGACTGCTGCAATGTTTTTTTCACACATTTTAACTACAGCTTTAGGAAGCGGTGCGTAATATAAATCAGTTGCAAATGATTGACCTTTACCCATTGCCCATTTCAAGAATTTTACTAACGAGTTAGCCTTTGCTTCATCTTTCATATTTTGATAAACCAATAGCCAGGTAAATCCGGAAATAGGGTATGATTTTTTTCCGTCGGCATTTGTAATTGAAACTCTTAGATCGGAGGGCATATTCTTAGATGCACCTTCTGCTGCAGCGCTCACTGATTCAAATGTTGCCTCAACAATACTGCCGGACTTGTTTTTCATATTTGCATAAGCAATCTTGTTTTTTACAGCATAAGCTAACTCAACATAACCAATTGATCCTTCAGTTTGTTTTACTAAACCTGCAACGCCGTCATTTCCTTTTCCGCCCAGGCCAACCGGCCAGTTTACAGATGTTCCCTTTCCAACCTTTGATTCCCAATCTTGACTTACTTTAACTAAATAATCCGTAAAGATAAAAGTTGTTCCGCTGCCGTCAGATCTATGAGCAACAACAATTGCTTGATTAGGAAGACTAACTTTAGGATTGAGTTTTGCAATTGCACCATCATTCCATTTAGTAACTTTTCCCAAGAAAATATTCGCAAGTGTCTCCCCATCAAGATTTAATTTACTGCTTACCCCTGATAAATTATAACTAACAACTACCGCACCCATTACAGTTGGAATGTGAAGAATATCGGTAGCTTGTTTGGATCTAGCTTCTTCTAATTGCTTATCTGTCATAGGACCATCAGTCGCGCCAAAATCTACTGTCCCTTCTGTAACTTGTTTAATTCCACCGCCGCTGCCAATAGCTTGATAATTAAATTGTACACCCGTCATATTTTTATATTCATCAAACCACTTAGAATAAATTACTGCGGGAAACGTTGCGCCTGCACCGTTAAGTTGTAATTGTGCATTTGCTATTGATGAAAGTGAAAGCGCTAAAAAAAGAGCTGGAATAATTGTTCTTAGTTTCATTGTATCTCCTTTATTAAAAAATTAGAATGAATATGCAAATGTTATTCTTGCAACTAAATCTGATTTAGAATTTCCTTGTGCGTCTTTTGCTTGATAGCTTACGTATTCGAAGTTTGGTATTACACTTACATTTTTTGCCGGACGGTAATCAAGACCGGCGAGGAAAAACGAGTTGCCGTCACTATCGAGATCAGAGTTTGGATCATAATTATCAAATCTACCGACTAATTTGAAATCATCGGACAAAGATGCCCATCCCCATAACGAGAGACCAAAACTGTTTTGATTCTGAAGAGCAGATGCTGCAGATTTTGCAAAATTATTTTGGATTGATCTAATAAAGACTTCGGCACCAATTGAAAAATCTTCTTTCTGCTTATAGCCTAAGAATGCCGATCCTACAAATTGATTATTGGATTTAAATACTTTGTCAAAATTATCAAGTTTATCTCCTTTCGAAGCATAGTCACCATAAACAGTCGCTTGAAATCCATCGGTAAGTTTAAAGTGAAGCATTGCATAATATCTTTTGTATTTATCTGTTTCCGGACCATTGCCGCTATTATTAGCAAGTTTTATCCAGTAATTAACAATACCGTCTCCGGCTAACTTTCCTTTTAAGTCCACGCCAAAATCTCTCGATGGGACAATACCATCAAGATCTAAAATTGTTTTTTCTAACGACCTGTATCCCCAGGCGGATTCAGAAACATCAAATCCGGGAGTAGGGGAAATACCAACGAACATATCGGAACCGCTAAAGAGACCTTTCCATTTTAAGTATGCATCCTTTACCATAACACCAAGTTTACCACCGGGAGTATTTGAGTTTGCACTTTGATCCGATTCCAGGCGGAAACGTGCATCAAATTTTTCTGCTACGGCAATATCTGTAGTAAAATAAATTCTTCTTATCTGGAAGCCGTTAATATCTTTTTTTGCAGCATCTGCATTATCTATGTTGTAGAAAAAATCACTGAATATCACTCCGCTGAATTTTACTTTGTCTTTTACTTCTTGAGCAAAATTTATTGCGGCAAATAAAATTAATATTATCGAAATGGTGTATATTTTTTTCATACTAAGATTCCTCTTATATTTTTTTGTGATGTTCAAACTTATATTTTGAATATTAACTCAGTGTTATGGTAATGTTAAGGAATTGTTAAGTTTAAAATGAGAAGGGAGAGATTAAACTCAATAATTAATAATGTTGCTAAAGATTTATTCTAGAATAGCAGAAACAAATGATTCGTTTTTGTTTGCAGGGAGTAAAAGCAATAAAAGTAAACTAAGAATTGAAAAAATAAATCCTAGTATAAACCACTCTTTCTGTGCTCTATTTTTATCCTTTGCTGCAAATGAACAAAGAACCCCGAATATTAATCCGATTACCGAAAACCATAAGCCAAACATAATTACCTCATTTTTTTTGTTAGGCAAATATTAATAATCAGTATTAACTCAATATTACGGTAGTGTTAAAGAATTGTTAAGTTATGAATGGATTTACTGAAATGCTGAAGTGAATGTAGAAATTACTTTACTAATTCCGGTCTGCCCCATTCTCTGAATTTATTCCCAATAAATTCAATTACTTGATTGTGTTCTTCAGCGCCGGTACCAATAATTTTTATCGGCGGGCCAAATGAAATAAAAACTTTTTTTGAGGGATCAATTTTACCGGCTTCTTTAATATGCTTTCCGTTTCCCCAAGCATCTGTAATAAGTGCTATTGGAATAACCGGTACATTATTTCTCTTTGCTAATTTGTTGCCGAGTGAATTAAATAACACCGGGTCCAAACCTGCCGATCTTGTCCGTTGAGGAAATATAATTACTGATTTACCTGCTTGAAGTCTTTTGCTGCCTTCTTCAAGTACAATTTTTAAATCTTCGCGCGGATTTTCTCTCCCGACTAAAATCGGATCTCTTGCAAGTGCTATTGGTCCAAACAGCGGATACTTGCTAAGCTCTTCTTTAATTACATAAACAACTGGCTTAATTGGACGAATGATGGAAGGTAGAATAACAGTTTCAAGAGTTGTCATATGATTCCCGACAAAAACTACCGGGCCATTAGCTTTTCTAATATTATCCATCCCCGAAAAATGAAATTCAATACCGGTCCGCTCCAAACTTTTCAAAGTATCGAGTGATGAATCATACCACTTTTCACTATTATAAATTCCCTTCTTGGCTTGTTTGTTCGAATACAAAAGTATCCGTATCATATTTGTGAAAAAGTAAAGTGAAGGAAAGATTTTTTTTCTGTAAAGTTTGGAATCTGTCTTATATTCGTCTTGATCGGATACTCTGTTTCGGAAATTATATTCTTGTTTCATATCGCTTATTAATTTTAGAATGAAATTACAAAATGATAAAAATCATTCCAAAGATTATTTTGAATTCTGATTGACAGATCAACGAAGCAAAAGAAATGAAATATAAATTTGTGACTCCAAGGGGATTCGAACCCCTATTACCGCCGTGAAAGGGCGAGGTCCTAACCATTAGACGATGGAGCCAATGTTTAGTCAACAAATTTTCTGGGGTGAGCAATGGGGATCGAACCCACGACCTTCTGGGCCACAACCAGATGCTCTAACCAACTGAGCTATGCTCACCATAAATTTCAAAATTCCAAATAACAAACTTGTGTACGCCCAAGTGGACTCGAACCACTAACCTACAGCTTAGAAGGCTGTTGCTCTATCCAATTGAGCTATGGGCGCATCATAAAAAGAACGTGTTACTTTATTAACACGCATTTACTCTATTGTTGTCGGGGCGACAGGATTCGAACCTGCGACTTCTTGGTCCCAAACCAAGCGCTCTAGCCGGGCTGAGCTACGCCCCGATTTCATTCTGCCTTTCAAACATTCAAAAAACGTAAAAATTTGCTTCTAATCCAATATTCTCAATAATCGGGATGCTCTAACCTTGCTAAATAAATACGAATCTATTTTTCATTTTAGGGCTTCAAAAATATAGTATTAGTTTAGAAATGTCAATTTATGATGATTCATTTCCCTTCTCTCTGATTATTTATATCTTTACAAAAAACATTGTGAAGAATGTCGTTACCTTTCTTTTTTACCAAAAAATATCTGAGATCAAAGAAAGATTCCCGCTTTCTTTCGGTTATTTCCTATATAACAATTATCGGTATTTCACTTGGTGTTGCGGTTGTAATTATTGCGTTAACAATTTTAGACGGTTTTGATAAAGTTGTTACAGAAAAAATTATTAGATTCAATTCGCACATTAAAATTGTTTCTTTCGGGAATAGAAATCTTCCACCGCCCTCTGCAACTGCGCCTCAAATTCTAGAAAAGTTTAATCAAGATATTGTTAAGATCGAACCGTACACTTCAAAGCTGGCAATCATTAAATCGAAAAAAATTACGGAAGGAATAACTCTCCTTGGAGTTCAAAGTGATAATTCTGAGTTAAGTAATTTTCTGCAGAGCGGTAATTTTGATCTATCACAATCCGATAACAAATTACAAAAAATTATACTTGGCAAAACTCTTGCCGAAAAACTTTTTATTAAAGTCGGAGATGTTGTTACAATTTTCTGTTTGAGGAAAGATCAAATACCAACAGCAGATAATCCGCCAGGGATAGAACAAGTTACCGTTTCGGGAGTTTATGAAAGCGGGATGAGTGAATACGACGACTTAAATGCTTTTGTAAATATTAAAGTTGCACAAAATATTTTCGGGATGGACGATCAAATCTCCGGCTACAATATAAAATTGAAGGATCTAACAAATGTAAATTTAGTTGCGGACCGTCTTCAGGATTTTCTCGGCTATCCTTATTACGTTCGGACTGTTTTTCAATTACATCAAAATATTTTTACATGGATCGAACTGCAGAAAAAACCTATTCCAATAATTTTGGGATTAATAATTTTTGTCGCCGTGTTTAACATTGTCGGCACTTTGCTTATGATCGTGCTCGAACGGACAAATACAATAGGAATTCTACGTTCTCTCGGTGCAAACAGAAAATTGATCATCAAAACATTTTTATATCACTCCGCGTTTTTAACTGCAATTGGTGTTGCGGTTGGAATTACACTAGCATTTATTCTTAGCTATCTTCAGCAGAATTTTGATATAATTTCTCTGCCAGGCAAAATTTATTTTGTAACTAAGGTGCCGGTCTCCATTAAATTGAATAATTATTTACTTGTTACAGCTGTGACCGTAGTTATTTCCATTACCGCTTCTTTACTCCCGGCATTTATTGCTTCAAGAATAAAACCGATATCAGCCATTAGGTTTGAATAGTATGATAGAATTTTTTATTGCAAAGAGATATTTGAAAGCGAAAAGGAAAATGAATTTCATTACAATCATTTCGCTTCTCTCCACGATCGGGATTACAATTGGAGTTGCCGCACTTGTGGTAGTTTTATCTGTCTTCAATGGATTCGGTTCCGTTGTTACTTCTATTATGGTAAGCTTCGATCCGCATATTAGAATTTCCGTAATTGATGAAAAGGGATTTGCAGAGATTGGTAATGTTGAAGGGATTTTACATCAAACAAAGGAAGTAACAAGCTATTCTCCTTTTGTTGACGGTAAAGCCATACTGCTGAACAGAAAAAATTATGAAATAGTTAATCTCAAAGGAATTGAGATCAATGAGAAAGATAAATCTTGGGGAGTAGCATCAAAAATTATTAGTGGTACATTTGATCTGAATGACGATCAATCAGATAAAATAATTTTAGGTTTGCCTCTTGCTCTCCGCCTCTCATCCCGCGTTGGCGATACAATTACTGTTACATCAGCTTATAATATAGAAAGAACAATTACCACCCTTTCGATTCCGCAAACAAGAAGTTTTGTCGTCGCCGGAATATTCGAATCGAACAACAAAGATTACGACCGTTCTTCCGTTTTTACATCAGTTCGCGGCGCACAAAAACTTTTCGGGGTGAAAAATCAAATTACCGGTTACGAAATCCGGCTCAACGATTTCCATAACGCTGAAAAAGTAAAAGCAATGCTACAAACTAAAATTGATACAAAATTATTCTCGATCAATACTTGGTATGATCTTCACAAAGAACTTTACAATGTAATGCTTATTGAAAGATGGGGCGCTTACATTCTTCTCTGTTTGATAATTGCCGTCGCTGTCTTCAACATTTTTGCTTCTCTTACAATGACAGTCATCGAGAAAAAGAAAGACATCGGAGTTTTGCGCTCGATGGGTATTAATCAGAGTTCGATCAGAAAAATATTTATGTTCGAAGGACTTCTCGTAGGTGTGATCGGGACGGTAATCGGTCTAATACTTGGCGTTGTGGTTTGTTACTTGCAGATCAAATATAATTTTTACCCGCTCGATGCATCAAAATACATTATAAATGCAATGCCGGTTGACATTAGGATAAGCGACTTATTCGCAATTGGTCTTATGGCTTTGCTGATGGCATTTATAGCAGCAATTTATCCTGCTAAAAGAGCCGCTAATACAAAAATTATTGATTCAATTAAATATGAATGAAATTTCCTCTGCGTCTCCTCTGCGCTCTCTGCGGTTAAAGCTTTAAACGCAAAGAACGCTGAGAAGACGCAAAGTTCGCAGAGGTTTTAATACTATCCGGAAAATATATTATGAACGAAATTATTATTGAAGCGAAGAACATTCACAAATCATTTTACAAGCAGAATGAACACAAGCTCGAAATTTTGAAGGGTGTTTCTCTGCAAGTACAAAGCAGAATGATCAGTGTGATCGTCGGAGCTTCCGGTGCAGGAAAAAGTACGCTTCTTCATATCCTCAGCGGATTGGATAATGCCGATGAAGGCGAAGTAAAAATAAAAGGGACAAATATTTTTTCTCTCTCCGATGACAAACTTTCCAAATTTAGAAATAAGCATATCGGATTTGTTTTTCAGTTCCATCATTTATTACCGGAGTTCGATTCGGCGGAAAATGTTGCAATACCGTTGATGATCAGCGGCGAGCCGAAACAAAATGCAGTTAAACTTGCGGAAGAATTGCTTGCTCTTGTTGGAATGAGTGGCAGGCTTCATCACAAACCGGCGGAACTTAGCGGCGGTGAACAGCAGAGAGTTGCAGTTGCACGCGCACTTGCAAATAACCCCGATATTATTTTTGCCGATGAACCTACCGGAAATTTGGATTCGGTTAACAGCGAAGCGCTTCATAAACTTTTTGTAAATCTAAGAGATGAGTTGAAAGTTACTTTTTTAATTGTAACTCATAACCCGCAGTTAGTAGGACTTGGCGATAAAGTTTTTGAAATGAAGGATGGGATAATTCATTAACACCTCGCCCGTCCTTCGGACACCCTCTCCTTACTAAGGAGAGGGACGGGGTGAGGTCAGAACAATTAACATAATCAGCACTGATAAAATTTTTAAGAATCATTGTAAATATTTTTATATTGCTTCAAATCTTTCAAGAAAAATTGAGAGGCAAAGATGAACGTTCTATTCTTCTTAGCAATTCCGATTGTTTTATTTTATTTAGCTAGTAAATTTTACGCAAAGTTTATTGCAAAAACTCTGGGTGAAGATGCAAACAACCCGACGCCCGCAGTAACAATAAACGACGGTCGTGATTATGTTCCTACAAAACGTTACGTAGTATTTGCTCATCATTTTTCGGCAATAGCCGGCGCAGGCCCCATCATTGGTCCGACAATGGCTGTGCTCTACGGATTTATCCCGGCATGGATGTGGGTAGTTGTTGGCGGAATTTTTCTCGGTGCGGTTCATGATTTTACTACAATGTTCATCAGTCTGCGTGAAAAAGGAAAATCAATTGCCGAAGTAGCAAGAACCACTCTCGGTAAAACCGGTTTTAATTTGATGATCACTTTTACAATTATAATGCTGCTTTTGGTTTGCTCATCTTTTTTAAGTGCGACTGCGATTTCTTTAACATCACTTTGGCCGCTTTCAAAACTTGGCATTGAAGGAACCGATACGATATTAAAAACAGTAACAACCGACGGTGTAACTTACGGAAGAATCGGCGGCATAGCTTCTACTTCCGTAATCTTTATAACTTTATGCGCACCGTTTCTCGGCTGGCTGATTCATAAAAAAGAAATAAAAACTTTGTATGCATATCTTCTTGCTTCGGTAATCTGCATAGTTTCTGTTCTTCTTGGAATTCAATTTCCGGTTTCGCTTCAGCCGTTTCATTGGATGATAATAATTTCAATTTATGTTTTATTTGCTTCCGGAACTCCCGTCTGGGTTATTCTTCAGCCCAGAGATTTTATTAACGTGCAGATTCTTTACGGCGGAATTCTTTTAATGGCAGTGTCTCTTTTATTTGTAGGATTCGGCGGAGCTCAAGTTTCGCTTCCGGGTTTTAATTTTGTAGAAGGCGCTCAAAACCTCGGTATGATCTGGCCCATGATGTTTATAACAATTGCATGCGGTGCAATATCGGGTTTTCACTCACTTGTCGGCGGCGGAACAACTTGCAAACAACTTTCAAAAGAAACCGATGCGCGTAAAGTTAGTTTTAATTCTATGCTGTTGGAATCTCTGCTTGCTGTTTGTGTTCTGCTTGCAATAGGTGTTGGATTAAGTTTTGTGGATTATAAATCAATCGTTTGGCCTTCTGATCCCGCAATTAAATCAAATCCAATTTTAGGATTTTCTCTCGCAGCGGGAAATTTATTTCATCAAGGATTGGGAATTCCAATTTCTCTCGGTACTGTATTTGGGATTTTACTTGTTGAAGGATTTGTAATTACAACTCTTGATGCCGCTGTTAGATTGAACAGATATTTATTTGAAGAGTTGTGGGTGATTCTTTTCAAGAATCCGAAACCGTTTCTAAAAAACTACTGGTTTAATTCTTTATTAACAGTAATTTTTATGTTTGTGCTTGCATATTCAAATGCGTTCTCTGTTTTGTGGCCGATCTTCGGAACTGCAAATCAGTTACTTGCCGCTCTTGCGTTAATAACAGTTTCAAGCTGGCTTGTTGTGAAAGGGAAGAAATATTTCTTTGCACTGTTCCCTGCTCTATTTATGCTTGCAACTACTATTACGTCATTGGTTATTCTGTTTTTAGATTACGTTAAGAAAAGCAATTATATTTTGATTGCAGTTGATCTGCTGCTCTTTTTACTTTCACTTGGAGTTGTAGTTTTAGCAGTAAATATTTTTGTAAAGAAAATAAAACCTGCAATTGTATGACCTCACCCCGTCCCTCTCCTTAGTAAGGAGAGGGTGACCCGAAGGGGCGGGTGAGGTTACAAAGAAAACAATTGACTAAAATTTTCTTTTGGGCTAAGTTGAACTTGTACCAAAAATCTTTTCCTTAAACGGGGTACTTTGTTTTGGAATATTGAACAAAGAAAATAGATTTCCTTTTCTCAGCAGTTGACGACATTAAAAACAAAATTTAAGTTGGTAGATAACCCCGTAAAATACACGGGACAGGCATTCCAAGTGATGATGTCTGCTGGCTGACCTGCCAGACGCCCGCTTCGACTAGTCGAAGACGAGGCGAGTCTTTATGGCGGGCCTGCCCGACGTTTGTTTGGCGGGTTAATTAATAGTTAGCTGCTATATTAGATGGGGATATCAATTCAAAAGGTACTTTATTCAATTCTTCTTCAATTGGAGGGCTCTTGAAATACCAAAAAATAATATTGCTCGTTGCAAGTATTATGCTTTTCAATTTTTCAAATATACTTGGTCAATATGTATCAGAGAATGTTAAACTGTTAGGACGAGTTGGTGACTCTCGCAGTTTTGGAATGGCAATAGATAAAAATAGAGCATTTGTAGGCGGTGGCTGTTATTTGTATATATTCGATATAACAGATAATTCTAGACCAGTATTACTATCCAAATTGTTAACTCCCTCGCAAATTGAAAACATTAAAATTCTTGGTGAGTTTGCATTTATTGCCAATAGCGCTGCTGGATTGACAATTGTAAATATCTCTGATTTGGGAAAGCCCTCAATTATAACTAGTTATAAAACAAAATCAGTTGCCCTTGATTTGGATATTTATAATAACTATGTATTTGTCTCAGATGTCTATTATGGTTTCGTAGTGATTAATATTTCAAATATTCAGAGCCCATATGAAGTTTTTAGTTTCCAAAGCGAAGGCGGAGAGGACATAAAAGTTAAAGACAATAAACTTTTCTTTTGTAATAACTACAATGGATTAAGGATATTTGATATATCTAATCCAGCGATACCCGTTCTAAAATCGACCTTTACTCAATGTAGTTCGGCTGAGAAAATTGTATTCTATAAAGACTATGTAATTATATCAGACCAAAAATATGGTATTTATATCCTCAATATATCTAACATTAACAATATTCAAATAATTTCAAAACTGCCTATTTCTTTGGAGCGTCAACTTACTTTATACGGTGATTATTTATACACCAGTGCCCCGTATTCCTATGTTAAAATTATAGATGTATCCAACGTAAATAACCCTTTAGTTGTTCGACAATACAGTATTTCGCGATATACAAGAAATATTATAATAGTTGATAATAACTTATTTCTACTAAATGTAGATACGGGACTTGAAATTTATGATAAACGAGATAACAATAATATGATTTATAATTATTTATTCCCTTCTTACATGAGAGAATTTGATTTTTATGATCATTATATAACAATTGCTTATTCTTACGCTGGTGTTTCTGTTTATGACATTAAGGATCCCCAAAATCCTACCTACGCGAACTTATTTTCAAATAATTTTCCTTTAAATAGCTTTGATCGGCAAGTAAACAAAGTGATCAACTCGGGATATTTGTGTTTTATGTTTACCGAATATCAAGGCGTTTTAGTATTTGATATCCGAGATCCCAAGAATCCCTTATACCTTTCCACTCTTATAAGTGGAAGTTATATTATTCTCGTTCGGGATAATATCTATTATTTAGTATCTGGTACAGGGACATATGTCTATGATCTTACAAATCCTTCAAAACCAATTCTTATAAAACAAATTCCTCAAGCTGTTGGAAATAGAATTCTAATTGATGGCTATTATGCATATATGACAAATTGGGCTCCAGATGGAAAATATAAATTATTTGTCTATGATATTTCAGATTATATGAAGCCGCAGTTAACTGGCTCTCTTGATCTTCAATACTATCCTTATGGCATAGACTATAAAGACAACGTTATTTATGCGGCTTGTACAAATGGTGGTTTATTTGTAATTGATGTTAGTAACAAATCTAATCCAACAATAAAAAATAGAATATATTCTGGTAATGATTACATGTCATATGTTAATGCAAGTAACAATTATTTATATGTTACTAATGGCATATATGGATTACTAGTTTTTGATATATCCAATATTAACAATATCAAGAATGTAGGTCAGTTTAATTTTGGTAGTTTTGCTTATTATGTTAAAGAGTATCAAGGCAATGTATATGTATCAAGTTTTGATGATGGTTTATATATTTTTCATAATGATTTAATTACATCATTCCTGGATGAACAGAAAGAAATTCTTATCGATAATTTATTACAAAATTATCCGAATCCATTTAATCCTGAGACTATAATAAGCTTCCAACTATCTAAGAGACAAACAGTTTTACTTAAGATATATAATATATTAGGAGAAGAAGTTGCTACTTTAATCGACGATGAAATGTCAGCAGGTAAACATGTAATAAAATTTGATGGATCCAAATTAGCAAGCGGTATTTATATTTATTCAATCAAAACTCCTTCATATTCAATAAGTAAAAAAATGATTTTAGAAAAGTAAGGACAAGGCAATATAAACCGCGTCTCAACCCGTTTGCTTCTTCGGATCGGACGTAGTGAGTTTTTTCGGGTTTGGTGTTTCAGAATTAGTTTGTTGTGTAAAGTTGATTTAGTTCTTTAAAACTGATTTATAAACAAAAGTTGCGTTGACAAAACCGTTATTGTTGTTCCTGAAGGTGGGCTAAACGCAATTACGTTATTTTTTTGAAATTTATTTATTGGAGACTTATGAAAGCAATTGTATATACAAAATACGGTTTACCCGATGTTATTGAATTAAAGGAAGTAGAAAAACCTTCTCCCAAAGATGATGAAGTACTGATAAAAATTCATGCGGCATCTTTAAATGCGTACGACTGGCATTTTCTAACCGCCGATATATTTTTAATTCGCTTTATGGGCGGAGGATTTTTCAAACCCAAATACAATAGACTCGGTGCCGATGTATCGGGTCGTGTTGAATCGGTTGGTAAGAACGTTAAGCAATTTAAACCGGGCGATGAAGTATTCGGTATGATACGCGGCAGTTTTGCGGAGTATGCTTGTGCCGCTGAAAATTTGTTGGCATTGAAACCGTCCAACCTATCCTACGAGCAAGCAGCAGCCGTACCAATGGCGGGCTCCACCGCACTTCAAGGTTTGCGCGATGAAGGAAAAGTTCAGCCGGGACAAAAGGTTTTGGTCAATGGTGCATCCGGCGGCGTGGGAACGTTTGCTGTGCAGATCGCAAAATTTTTTGGCGCCGAAGTTACTGCCGTGTGCAGTACCGGAAATTTGGATCAGGCACGCTCGATTGGCGCAGACCATGTTATAGATTACACCAAAGAAGATTTCACAAAGAGCGGAAAGCAATATGATCTGATTTTTGCTGCTAATGGTTATCATCCACTTTCACATTATAAGCGTGCTTTAACACCAAAGGGCATTTATATTATGGCCGGCGGTACTGCGGCTCAAATATTCCAGCCAATGCTATTCGGGTGGTGGCTATCGGAAAAAGGCGGCAGAAAAATGGGAGGCGTTGCGGCAAAACGAAGTCAAAAAGATTTGGAGATTCTCAAAGAGATTCTGGAAGCAAGTAAAGTTGTTCCGGTGATTGATAGACGTTATACTTTAAGTGAGACAGCTGAAGCTTTACGGTATCTTGGACAAAAACATGCAAAAGGAAAAGTTGTAATAACTGTTGAACATGGCGGCAAAACCTAAGTCCATCACCCGGATAAATCCGTTAGTGTGTTTTATGATTGTTCTACACCCGGATGAATCCGTGTGTTAACGTATTAGGGACCGGATTACTAACACCTCGATTCATCGAGGTGATAAGAAAACACGAATTTAAGATATAAACTGTTTCTCCAAAGTCCTTGGGACAATAGTCTCAGAGTTTGCTCGGTTGCCAATGCAACGCACTACCAACAAAGATGGTACGTAAACTAGGTATAAATAGTTTTATTTATTCCGCATTTTATATTGATAACCTTTCTCTTTTACATCAAATCCAATTTTTCTCTTCGGCTTTTCTTCCGTTGCCAATAATTGATTTATCGCTTCAAAGATTGCAGTAATATTTTCATCGTGAGATTCTATTTTCAATTCCAATTCTTTAAGTTTTTGCGCAAGCTCTTTGTGAGTAGAAATAATTTCTCTCAGTTTAACAAATGCTCTCATAATTTGAATATTCACTTGTACTGCACGTTCACTCCTAAGAACTGAAGATAACATCGCTACACCTTGTTCAGTAAAAGCATAAGGTAACTTACGTGTTCCACCCCAACTTGATGTTCCAAATTGGAACTTCAAGTTGTTGAATTCATCGCCGGTTAATTGAAACATAAAATCTAAAGGAAATCGTGCTTGATTTCTAGAAACTGCTTTATTTAATTCTCTCGTAGCTATGTCGTAAAGATTAGCAATATCTTTGTCCAGCATTACCTTTTGACCACGAATAATTAATATTTTGTTCTCAATAATTATAAACGATTGGTAGTTTGACTTGCTCATATATACCCCTTTTATTGACCTCACCCCTACCCCTCTCCTTATAAAGGAGAGGGAAAATATGAGAATTAAATTTTATTTAAATATTCAATCATCAACCGCACACCAAAGCCGGTATCATATTTTTCAGTGTAGTTATTCAATTTATGTTTTATTGCCGGGCCGGCAAAATCAATATGCGCCCATGGAATTTTTTCATCAACAAAATTTTCTAAAAATTTTCCGGCTGTAACAGCTCCGCCCCACCGCGGACCAAGATTGCTGACGTCTGCAATTTCGCTTTTGATCATTTCATTATAATCTCTCCAAAACGGAAGCCGCCATAATCTTTCATGAGTTGTTTTCCCGGATTGCAATAACTCATCTGCAAGACGGTCGTCGTTCGTAAATAATCCGGCGGCAATTTCTCCAAGTGCAACCACAACCGCACCCGTTAAAGTTGCAAAATCAATTATCTCATCGGGCTTTTGCTGACTTGCATAATGAAGAGCATCGGCTAAAACAATTCTTCCTTCGGCATCTGTGTCTTTCACTTCAATAGTTTTACCTGAAGCAGTTTTAATAACATCGCTTGGTTTGTAAGAAGAACCGCCTATCATGTTTTCGACTGCCGGGACAACGCCGATTATTTCAATCTGTAATTTCATCATTGCTGCTGCTTTGATTATTCCAACAACAGTGCCGCCGCCGGCCATATCGGCTTTCATTTCAAGCATTCCTGAAGTTGGTTTTATCGAAAGTCCTCCTGTATCATAACATACGCCTTTACCGACAAGCGCAATTTTTCTTTTCGCTTTTCCAAGCGGTTTATAATGCATTGTGATCAAGTACGGAGGTTTATCACTTGCACTGCCTACAGCAAGAATTGCGTTCATCTTTTTGTTCTTCAATTCGATTTTATCAAACACACTAACCTTAACACCAAGTTTGGTAAGTTCTTTCTTTGTGCGGTTTGCTAATTCTTCAGGAGTAAGTGTAATCGCGGGTTCATTTACGAGATCGCGCGTGAAGAAAACAGCGCTCATCAGTTTATCGGAATGATCTATTGCATTACTTAAAACTTCCTGATCAGTATAATGGATGAAGAATGAAATGTCTTCAGATTTTTCTTTATCAGATTTGTAATTATCAAAAGTGTAATTGCCGAGGTGAATTCCTTCCAAAACTGATTTTAATAATTGAGATTCATTTTCAAAATGATCTTTGAAATCGAAGAATGACGGAACGACTACATGAACCGACTTTAGATTTTTCTTTTTCAATAAAGGAACAAGTCCGGCAAAATAATTTCTGAAAAAATCTACGGAGAAATCTTTATCAATCTTAATTTTCTTAATATATAAAACCGACGGCTCACCGGATTGGCTGTAATAAGTCAGCTCGTTTGATTTTGGTTCGAGAAAATTTTTCTTCTGGATTTTCCCCAAAGGATAATTAAGCGAGAGAAAGAAATCATCTAAGGTCTTTTCTAATTTTTTAGATTCAACAAAGAACTTTACAAGTGCAGAATCTTTCTTAAAACTAAGTTCATCTTTTGCCGGATTGATCTTTAGATTGAAATACATTTCCACCTCTATAAAATTTAAGTAAATATACTTACCCAATGCTGTCATTTCGAAGGAACGACTCGACTCGATGTCGAATCGAGGCGGGAGTGGCTGAGAAATCTATTTGTAAAGATTTCTCCCCGGCTAATGCCGGGTCGAAATGACAAACCGGGATTAATTTTTACAAATATTTTTTTGCTGATGAAATTACTTTTTCTTTATACTCTTGTATGGTTGCATTATATAGCTTTGCGCCGGAAGCATTTGTATGCCCGCCTCCGCCAAACTCAACTGCAAGTTTATTAACCGGTATTTCACCTTTCGATCTAAAACTGATCTTCAATCCGTCCTTTAACTCATATAACAAAATACCGATCTGAACATTCTGAATCGTTAAACAATAATTTACAAAGCCGTCAATATCGGCTTCGGTTGCACCGGTTCTTGCTAAAGCTTCTTTCTTGATACACATAGTTGCAATTTGATTTGTTGAATCAAGTTCGATAGATGAAAGCGCTTCACCCAAAAGTTTTAAACGCGCAAACTTGAACTGATCGTAAATCTTATCATAAACTGTTGTAGGATTAACACCTTTCTCAAGCAGTTCAGCCATTATTCTGTGTATTCTCGGATTGGTTCTATCGAAACGGAATGAGCCGGTATCGGTCATTATTCCGGCATAAAGTTGAAGTGCAATTGCATAATCTATCTCAACTATTTTTGTCTGCTCGATAAAATCATAAATAATTTCCGATGTTGCGGAGTAACCGGCACTGCCGAAGTAATTATCAAAAACATTTTCCGGATCCAGGTGATGATCTATGCAGACTTTAATTCCCTTAAATGAACGGAATCCTTTTTCCAACTTTACAATTCTATTTGCTTGATTAAGATCGAGCAGAACAAAAACTTCCGCATCGTCAAATATTTTTGTATGAATTGTTTCATCAAATTTTTCAATTACTCTTTCCTCATCAAGAAATTCTAAATTGTAAGGAGTGGCACTATGATTAACAACTTTAACTTTCTTGCCGAGTTTTTTTAGGATAAGATAAAATGCCAATTGGCTTCCAAGTGCATCAGCATCGGGATTAACATGTGTAGATAAAAGAAACGATTGGTGTCCTTCAATAATTTTTTTCAGTTCAGGAAAATCATTCATAGAAATCCGGTTAGTTGAAATAAAACGGGCGAAGAATAACTTCGCCCTTACAATTTACTAAAAGCTAACAGCTAAATGCTAATAGCTGATTACTAATTTACTTCCCACGTATTTTCAGTGAAGAGAAGCTTTTCAATTGTACCTTCACCTTTTTTCTCGGTAATATGTTTTATCTGTCTTTCAACACCTTCATTGTAAGTCTCTTTGAATATTTGTCGAACAACTCCGATTGGTGTCGGCATTCCGGCATGATCAGTCATATGCGCTAAAATAAATGCGCGGATAGGATCCGGATCTTTTTCATCGTGGACTAAGCAATCATTAACAGAGTTTTTACCGTCTTTCAAATCAATAACAACCGGTGTAAATCCATCAAGTTTAATTCCCTTATCATTTTCTTTTCCGTAAACCATCGGCTTGCCATGTTCAAGGACAAGAACGTTATCTGCTTTGGTATCTTTTTCAGTAAGAATGCTGAAAGCACCGTCGTTAAAAATATTACAGTTCTGATAAATCTCAATAAACGCTGTTCCTTTGTGTTCGGCTGCACGTTTAACCATTTCCTGTAAATGTTTTGGTTCACGGTCGAAAGTACGTGCAACAAAACTTGCTTCTGCACCGAGTGCAAGTGAAAGCGGATTGAAAGGATAATCAACACTGCCGTACGGAGTGCTCTTTGTTATTTTTCCTTTTTCAGATGTAGGCGAATATTGTCCTTTAGTCAATCCGTAAATTCTATTATTGAACATTAAAATTTTCAGATCCATATTTTTTCTGCATGTATGAATAAAATGATTTCCGCCGATGCTCATCAAATCTCCGTCGCCTGTTGCAACCCAAACAGAAAGTTCGGGACGAGCAATTTTCAAACCTGATGCAATTGCCGCCGCTCTTCCATGAATCGAATGGAAACCGTAAGTATCCATGTAGTAAGGGAAACGGCTTGAGCAACCGATACCGGAAATGAAAACTATTTCTTCTTTCTTCTTTCCAATTTCCGGGAATGATCTTTGTACTTGTGCCAGTATGGAATAATCGCCGCATCCCGGGCACCACCGCACATCCTGATTAGATGTAAAATCTTTCGCAGTATATTTAACCTGTGTATCTATATTATTTGCCATTGCTGCCTCCAAGAACCTCTAATATTTTATTCTGAATTTCACTTGATTTGAAAGGAAGTCCCTTAATTTTTGTAAATGAAATCGGAGCGACTAAAAACTCGCTACGGATTATTGTAGTAAGCTGACCAAGATTAATTTCCGGAATAAGAATTTTTTTGAAACGTTTTAAAACTTCTCTTGTATTTTTTGAAAATGGGAAAAGATATTTTAAGTGAGCTTGTGATACTTTCTTCCCTTGCGCTCTAACTTTTATTATTGCTTCAGTTATTGCTCCATAGGTTCCGCCCCAACCTAAAACAAGCAGATCACCTTCTTGTTCATACTTAACTTCTAAATCGGGGATATCATTCTCAATATTTTTTATTTTGTTTGCACGCATCCTAACCATAAAATCATGATTATCAGGATCATAACTAACATTACCTGTTATATGTGCCTTTTCAAGTCCGCCAATTCTATGTTCAAGATCAGGTGTTCCGGGTTTAACCCAAGGACGAGAAAGATTTTCATCACGTTTGTATGGTGCAAAGTTTTCTTTGTCTGTCCAGAAATGAACAGGAATTTCCGGTATTTCATTTTCATGCGGAAGTTTCCATGGTTCACTTCCGTTAGCAATGTAACCATCGCTAAGAAGAATAACGGGAGTCATATATTTGATTGCAATTCGCGCAGCTTCAAGCGACATGTTAAAACAATCGCTTGGTGTTGCAGTAGCAAGAACAGGAATAGGCGATTCACCATTCCTTCCATAAATTGCCTGGAATAAATCTGCTTGTTCTGTTTTTGTTGGAAGTCCTGTACTCGGTCCGCCGCGTTGAATATTTATGATTACTAAAGGAAGTTCTGTCATCACTGCAAGTCCCATAGCCTCTGTTTTAAGAGCCATACCCGGACCGCTTGTTGTTGTTATTGCCAGAGCACCGCCGTATGATGCACCGATAGCAGATGCAATTCCTGCAATCTCGTCTTCAGCTTGAAAAGTTTTTACACCGTAATTTTTGAACCCGCTTAAGTAATGAAGAATGTCTGATGCAGGTGTTATGGGATATGAACCGAGAAACAACGGAAGACCGCTTTTCTTGGAGGCAGTAACAAAACCAAGTGCAATTGCTTCATTGCCGGAAATATTTCTGTAAATTCCTTTTGGAAGTTGAGCGGGTTCCACTGTGTAGCGGGTTGTGAAAAGTTCTGTGTTTTCACCGAAATAGTAACCGGCTTTTAGTACAGTTGTATTTGCATCAGCTATAGCTTTATTTTTTGCAAATTTTGTTTCAATCCAAGCTAATGTCGGTTCAAGCGGGCGATTAAATAACCAATAAGTAATTCCAAGTGTAAAGAAATTTTTACACCGGGTAATTTCTTTAATTCCTAAACCTGAATCTTTTAATGCTAAGCTGGTGAGAGATGTAATTGGTATAGAAAAAAGTTTATAACGTGAAAGACTATCATCCTCCAAAGGATTGGCCGAATAACCGGCCATTTTCAAATTCTTTGCATCAAAGGAATCTGAATTGGCAATCAGCATTCCGCCTTCTTTAAGATCTTTCAAATTTATTTTCAAAGCCGCCGGATTCATTGCTACTAAAACATCGGGGGTATCGCCCGGTGTATGAACATCACTCGAACTAAAGTGCAACTGAAATCCGCTTACACCGTAAAGTGTTCCGGCAGGAGCTCTAATTTCGGCCGGATAATCAGGAAGTGTTCCAAGATCATTTCCCATTAATGCAGTAGTATCGCTGAATTGTGAACCGGTTAACTGCATACCGTCGCCGGAGTCACCTGCAAATCTTATAGTTACATCACTCAAACCAAGTATTTCTTTTTCTGTTTCTTGTGCCATCTGTGTTGCTCAAAATTTAATTAACAATTAGTTTTTTTAGCGCACCAAAAATATGAAAGCTAAGTTCGTTAAGCAATTTATATAGCTAATTAACTTTATTTAATATTTTCAAAAAATCATCCGCATTAACAAATCCTGTTAATCTTTCTACTTCTTCACCCTTAGCATTTATTATCAATACTGTCGGCATGCCGATAATCTTAAATTTAGTTCTTAAAACTTCTGTCTCATCGGAAAGAGTTTTCGTCATATCAACTTTATAAGATGTAAATTTTTCCATCCTTCCTAACACTCTTGAGTCTGAAAAAGTTAATGCGTCTAATTCCTTACACGGGATGCACCAATCGGCGTAAAAATCTACAACCATGCTCTCATTATTTTTTAATGATTGTTCATATTTAACTTCACTGAATTTTTGCCATTCAGGTTCTAAATTTTTGGAAGGAAAAAGTGCATAAATTGAAACTCCGGTTACAATTAAAGAAAAAACAATTTTGAAGATTCGAAATGCTTTAACATTGTTAGCCATCTTATCAATGAATAAAAGAAAAAGTGCGGATAGAATTCCAAAGATTGGCAGTAAATATTTATTTAATTCTTTCGGTAAAAGCGGAGCTGCAAAATAAATTGCCATACCAAGAAGTAAGAAACCAAAAATATGTTTTACTCCTTCCATCCAATCGCCGGCACGAGGAAGTTTTTTAATTTTACCTGAGAATAGAGCGAGGAGTAAATATGGAAATCCAAGTCCTACTGCCATTACAAAAAACATTAAGAATCCGTAGAACGGATCTCCTTTTGCAGCAACGTAAGTAACTAATCCGAGAACGAAAGGACCAATGCATGGTGCAGCCACAATTCCCATTGTTAATCCCATAAAGAACGCGCCGAATGCACCGCCCTTTGCACCGCCGGCTTTCATAACCCACGAATCCGGCAACTTAAATTCATAAACACCAAATTGACTTAGAGCCAATACAACAAATAGAAGTGCAATTCCAATAATGACAAAAGAATTTTGTAATAAAGTACCAAATACAGCCCCGCTCAAAGATGTTACTACACCAATTACAGAATATGTAAGTGCCATACCTAATACATAAAGAATTCCGAGCAGGAATAATCTGCTTGTTCTTCCTTCACTCTGTCCGCCGAAATAACCAATTGTTATTGGTATAAGCGGATAAACACATGGGGTCAGGTTGAGTGCGAGTCCACCAAGAAAAACAAAGATTAAACTTAAAAACAATCCGCTTGATTCAAGAGTTGAAGCGATTGAATTATTGTCTTGTTTATTTTCACTAACGACCGGCTCATCACCTTTCACGCCAGACATCTCACCTCTTACCTCTTGCTTCTCGCTTCTCACCTCAGGCTTTTCACCACTCACATCTTTTCCGGCACTAACAACCTCAATAGTCAGATTTTCCGAAACATCTGTCGGCGGCATACACGTTTGATCGTTGCATGCTTGATAGCTAAGTTTTACAGGAATAGAATATTTGCCGGAAGCAGTATTTTTATTCACAGTAAATGTTAATTCGATTTTAATGTCATCGCCAAACACGGAAACCGGTTTTTCGGAGAATTCAAGTTTTAATTCTTTCGGCTGCGGATAGTTAATGCTTGTTAAAGTTATAACATTACTTTTAGCGGTCACTTTTGAAGCGATTAAAAATTCATCGTTTGGTTTATTGGAATTGATATGCCATGATTCCTTTATGCTTGCATTAAGAACAATTTTGAATTGGCTTTCTGCATCAACTTTCCAATTACTTTGAGAGAGTTTAATTTTTACAAGATCAGATTGCCCAAACTGCGCATAAACTATTTGAGAAATAAGTAGAAATCCTATCCCAAGAAATTTTCTGTAATTCATTTTTCCTCTAAATCATTTTTAAATTTTTCTAACAAGTTTTATCACTATTGTATTAATCAACTTCCTAATTTTAAATTCATAAAATCGTCAATCGTAAATCACAATACTATTTTCTCCATCCTTGTACTATCGGGAACCTTCTGCCGTAACCAAACGCTTTTGTTGAGACACGAAGTACGGGAGCTGTTTGCTTACGTTTGAACTCATTCATATCAACTAGCCTCAAAACTTTTTTTACAATATTTACATCTCCTATTGCGCTGCAAATCTCTTCAAATTCCTTTTGCTCTTCAAGGTACATTTTTAGGATCTTATCAAGAAGACCGTAAGGCGGAAGTGAATCCTGATCTGTTTGATTCGGACGTAATTCAGCCGAAGGAACTTTTTTAATTATTTCAACCGGTATAATTTCTTCGTTTCGATTTATGTATCCAGCTATTTTATAAATTTGAGTTTTATACACATCACCAATAACCGAAACAGCACCGCACATATCACCGTAAAGAGTTGCATAGCCGGTTGCAATTTCCGATTTGTTTCCTGTCGTGCAGAGCAAATAACCATGTTTGTTCGAAAGAGCCATTAAATAAATTCCTCGAATACGTGACTGCAAATTCTCTTCGGTAACATCCTCGGTTTTATCTTTGAACGCCGAGTTTAACATCTCGAGTGCTTTATCAACAACAGGTTGGATTGAAATGTTTTCTGATGAAATGCCGAGTTTCTTAATAAGTTTTTCAGAATCAGCTACACTTCCTTCACTTGAGTATTTTGAAGGCATCATTACAACATGAACATTTTGCGCACCAAATGCTTTTACAGCAACATAAGTCACAATTGCTGAATCTATTCCACCGCTTAAACCAACAATAGCCTTTTTAAAACCGGTTTTGACTGCATAATCTTTCAATCCAAGTACTAATGCTTTAAACACTTCTTCTTCAAATGAAGTTTCAACTTCTTTTATTTCAGGATATTTATTCTTCGTATCAAAAATGAAATAATCTTCTTCAAAAGTTTTACCCAGCATTTGAAGTTTACCGTTGGAATTCAAACACATACTTCCGCCATCGAAGATCAGCTCTGTTTGTGCACCAACACAGCAGACATAAACTAGAGGGAGATTATCCGTTTTGGTAAGAACTGAAAGCATTTGAAATTTTTCTTTTCGTTTACCATACGCATACGGACTTGCGGAAATGTTTATCAATAAAGTCGCACCATCGTCAACAAGTTTTTGAACCGGGTCGGTTGTGTAACGGCGATGTTTCCAATAATCAGCATCGTTCCAAATGTCTTCACAAATTGAGATGCCAAGTTTTTCTCCCATGAATTCATGAACAAAAACATTTTTTGCAGATTCAAAATATCTTACTTCATCAAATACATCATAATTCGGTATTAAAGTTTTATTCTGAACGAATTGAATTTTCCCTTCATAACAAAGTGCGGCGGAATTGTAAACGTCTGTCCCCACATTATCTTCGTAATCTTCCGTAATTGTTCCAAAGATCAATCCGGCTTTTTTAGTTTGACGTGCAATTTCATACGCAGCTTTTTTAACTGCTATTCTAAATTCTTTTTTTTCTACCAGATCAAGCGGCGGGTAACCGCATAAAAATAGTTCGGGAAAGATTACAAGATCGGCTCCATCGGAAACAGCTTGCTTATATCTGTAAAGAATTTTCTCTGAATTACCTTTAAGATCACCAATTATCGGATTTGATTGACAGACAGCTATTTTCATTGATATAAAATCATTTTATCTTTTGAACAAAGTTAGTAAGAAGCATAGTATTTTCAAATCAGAAGCTCTATTTTGTTTTAAAATATTTGCCAACCTTTTGATTTGATATGCGTCTTAAGTATTGAAAACAATAAAAGGTGATGCCATGAAAGACAAGTTATACCGTTCACGGCGTGTGAGGGTTTTTGGGGGTATAGCAGGAGGACTTGCGCAATATTTTAATTTGGATCCAATACTTGTCAGAGTTCTATTTGTTGTTGTCACAATTCTTCATGGGTTTGGTATTCTTCTTTATATCATTCTTTGGATCGTAGTACCTGAAGAACCGTTTGAGGTTGCATATAAAGTAAATACTGATGATCAAACTGCCGGCGAGCAATCTTCTCAAACAGATTCCACGAATTTTGACGGCACTCAACCTCTTCCGCAAAAACAAAGTTCGGGAAGAATTGTTTTAGGAATTATATTAATTGTTATCGGATTAATCTTTTTTGCAGACCGTATTATACCGTCGTTTGATTTAAGGGATGTTCTTCCTATCGCATTTGTTTTGATAGGAGGATCATTAATTTGGAACTCATTGAAAAAGTAATGGAGAGATAAAAATGAAAAGCGGACAATTATTTTGGGGATTTTTTCTTTTAACTCTCGGCGCTCTTTTCCTTTTGACAAAGTATGATATAATATATACGTCATTTGATTTCGTTTACAATATATGGCCATTTATCTTTGTCTTTTGGGGAGCGTTAGTAATTTTTAAGAATACACTTGTACGGCCCGTAATTAGTGCTGTCTTCGGAATTTTTCTAGCTATGCTGCTCTTTGGATTTATCTATAACAGCGTTTGCGGTTTTGATTTTTCCGATCATGACGGCAACTATACAGAATTCTATAGTGAGGATTATGATTCCGGTATTAAAACTGCAGACTTAGAAATTAATTCAGGTGCGGGTACATTTATTCTCGGAGAGACTACCGACAAACTGGTTGAAGGAAAAACTAAAGGAAATATTGCCGAATATGATTTTGAAACCTGGAAAGATGAAGATAAAGCAAATGTAAGATTCAATCTACACAAGAGAAATTTTAACTTCTTTGGCGGCAAATTTAAAAATTATTTAAAAGTAAATCTTAATGAAAACCCTCTTTGGGATATTCGATTAAATTACGGCGCATCAAAAGCAAATCTTGATTTATCAAAATTTAAGATTAGAAATCTCGAACTTCATTCCGGTGCCACAAGCACATTCGTAAAACTTGGGGACAAATCAGAAATAACAAATGTAGATGTAGAAATGGGAGCTGCAAATATCACAATTGACGTCCCTACAAATGTTGGGTGCGAAATTCAAACTGATATGGCTTTATCATCAAAGAATGTGCATGGCTTTAACAGTAAAGGGAAAGGTCATTACATAACTGAAAATTTTTCGGATAGCAGTAAAAGAATTATCATTGATGTTAAGGCAGGTGTTTCATCTTTAACCGTTAACAGATATTAATTTTTTTTCTTTCTTCTTTTCTTAAGCTTCTTTGGCTGCCAAAAATATTTTTCCATTTTTACATAACCGTTTTCACCAAATTCAACTCCCTCACTTCGAAGGAGTTCTTCCATTAAATGAATATCTCCAAAATGTACTTTACCGGTAAGGGCACCCAAGCGATTTACAACTCGATGACACGGCAAGCCGGATTGTGTAGCACCATTCAATGCCCAGCCAACCGTTCTTGCTGATGATCTTACTCCGCACACTTCGGCAATAGCACCGTACGTAGTAACTTTCCCTTTGGGAATTTTTGCAACAACTTTATAAACACGATCAAAGAAGTCCGTTTTCTTTTTCATACAAAAAAATTATCAATTATGAATTTTCAATTTGCCATTCTCAATTCTTAATTGCTTCTACTCGCCCATAACTTTAATTAAAACTCTCTTCCTTCTTTGTCCATCAAACTCGGCATAATAAACTTGTTGCCAGGGACCGAAATCAAGTTTACCGTCTGTTACTGGAACAATTACTTCGTGATGAACAAGCATACTTTTCAAATGAGCATCTCCGTTATCTTCGCCTGTTCTGTGGTGACGATAATCTGATTTGAATGGTGCAAGTTTTTCTAGCCATTCATCGATATCTTGAATCAATCCGCTCTCGGCATCGTTCACATAAACTCCGGCTGTAATGTGCATTGCTGAAACTAAAATCATTCCTTCATTGATCCCGCTTTTCTTCAATGCTTTTTCTACCTCGCCGGTTATGTTTATATATTCTCTTTTCTTCGAAGTATTAAACCAAAGATATTCTGTGTGGAATTTCATTTTAGTTCTGCGAAAATTTTAAAAGATATTCTTTTATAAAACTATTTAGTTCACCATCCATAACTCCTTGAGTATCAGAAGTCTCAAAATTAGTCCTGTGATCTTTTACCATGTTGTAAGGGTGAAAAACGTATGAGCGGATTTGACTTCCCCATTCGATCTTCATTTTTGTTTTTTCAATTTCATCGGCAGCGGCAGTTTGCTTTTCCAATTCAATTTGATAAAGTCTTGAACGCAGCATCTTAAAAGCATTGGTTTTATTTTGAAGCTGTGAACGTTCTGTTTGGCAAGCGGCAACAACTCCCGTTGGAATGTGTGTAATGCGAACAGCCGTTTCAACTTTGTTAACGTTCTGTCCTCCTTTCCCGCCGGATCTGAATGTATCAATTCTTAAGTCGGCAGGATTAATATCTATTTCGATTGTATCGTCAACTTCCGGAATAACAAACACAGATGCGAACGAAGTATGTCTGCGTTTGTTGGAATCAAATGGAGAAATGCGGACGAGGCGATGAACACCGTTTTCTGCTTTTAAATATCCGAAAGCAAATTCACCTTCGACCTCGATGGTTGCACTTTTAATGCCTGCACCATCACCATCAAGCCAATCAACCAAATTCATTTTGTATCCGTTCTGCTCGCCCCAACGCAAGTACATCCTCATTAACATCTGCGCCCAATCTTGAGATTCAGTTCCGCCTGCACCGGAATGAATTGTCATAATACAATTCTTATCATCATCCTTTCCGCTTAACATACTCTTTAATTCAATTTCAGCATAAGTCTTTTCAAGTCCGCTCAATTCTGATTCAATTTCACTAACTAATTTTTCATCTTGTTCAGCTTCGGCGAGTTCAATAAACTCTCTCAGATTTTTTTGCTGAGCATCAATTTTATTCCATGCATCTATCCATATTTGAAGAGATTTTGATTTTTGGAAAACTGATTGTGCGTTTTTCTGATCATTCCAGAATCCCGGTGCTTCGGATTGTTTTCGGATTTCCTCGATTTGCTTTTCTTTATCGGCTAACTTAAAGATAACCCCGTAAATTTTCGATTTTCTGAGCTAAACTGTTTAATCTTTTTAATTGATCTTCGAACATTTTCTATTCCTTCCTTATAAATTAAATTTCTATTTCCATTCTTAGCAATGCCGCGGCAAGAGTTTTTCCTTGAGCATCATGTTTCAACGAAACTGTTCCGCCGCCGCCAAGTGTGTTATGCAGTAAAAAATTCAAAGCTCTGATGTTCGGCATTTCAAAACGCTCAACTTTGCCAAGACAGATTCCTTCAAAGTGTTTCTTAACTCTTTCGGTAGTTAGATACTTTTTAATTATCTCATAACCTTTATCGTCATAAGCGATAATTCCAACATTTGCAGCATCACCTTTATCACCACTTCTACCGTGAGCAATATCTATCAATTTAATTTTCATTTTTCATCCTTTGCATTTCCTCTGCGTCTTCTCTGCGAACTCTGCGGTAAAAGCCTTAACCGCAGAGGCCGCAAAGATTTTCGCAAAGAGCGCCGAGTTATAAATTATTAACTACTCGTCTAATTCCTTCTTTTAATCTCATTACATTAAAATTAATCAACAATCCCAATTTACAATTCGACAATTTTAAATATGTCAAAACCTGTGCAAGAAATATATCATTTAAAGCTTCAACAGATTTTATTTCTATAATTACTTTGTTATCTACTAAAAAATCAACCCGGTAACCACAATCCAACTTAACTTCTTCATAAATCAACGGTAATGCTTTTTGTTTGACAACTTTTAAACCGACTTTTTGCAACTCATAAAACAAACATTCTTCATAAGATGATTCTAATAAACCTGGTCCTAACGATTTATGAACCCTAATTGCACAACCAATAATGATTTCAGATAATTCGTTCTCATGCATCTTTCTTCACCCCCTCCGCGCCTTCTCTGCGATCTTTGCGGTAAGCTTTCTCTTTTAATTTGCTAAATTGTAATTATCTCAACTTTTGGATGAACAAGTTTTTTCGGTATCAGCGCCGGCCAGTATGCAATTACTTCATTTGCTTTAGGACGGCCGCCGGCAAATCCCGTTACACTTGGTGGACCGGTCAATATCAACGGCGCAATTTCTTTACCGAATGCTTCGATATCATGGTGGTTGCCGCTTCGAACACCAACGCGCAATACAACTTCATTAATTTCATTTTGTTGAGATGCCAGCGGGCCGTGACAAGCATTCACACCAAGAAATTCAGTTCTGATCTCATCAAACTTCAAACCGAGATCGGAAAGACGCGTTCGCAAAATTTCATCTGCCTTCTTAGCTTTTTCCAACGCATCCGGCCAGCTGTAAGTTAAATTGCCAATTGCAGTGTAACCATCATTATACGCCATCGAAACTTTATAAAGTTCAGTAGCGGGTTTACCTTTTATTCCGAAAACTCTAACTCTATCTTTCTCCAATTGCTCTAATTTTATCGAAGTGAAATCCGCCACGCATTCCGGAGTAATATAACTTGCCGGATCGCCGATTTCATACATTAACTGTTCGCTTACAGTTTCAACGGAAACCATTCCTCCGGTGTTCTCATGTTTTGTAATTACAATTTCTCCGTTAGGATATGCTTCTGCAATTGGGAATCCAATATGTGCAAGATCCGGAACGGATTTCCAATCACCAAGAAAATTTCCGCCGCTTGCCTGTCCGCCGCATTCTAAAATGTGTCCCGCAATTACACCAGCCGCAAGTTTATCCCAATCATCCCAGGACCATTTGAACTCATGAATCATCGGCGCATAAGTTAAAGATGTATCTGTAGTCCGTCCTGTAATTACAATCTGCGCGCCTTTTTTCAAAGCTTCAACAATTGGACGAGCGCCGAAGTAAACGTTTGCGCTGATTAATCTTTCTTTTACATCAATAATTTTTTGACCGGATTCCATATTATCCAAACTGGCACCGTGTTTCAGAAGATCATCTAAAGAATCCAGAATATCATCGCCGCTGACCACAGCAATTTTCAATCCCTTGATTCCTTGTTTATGGGCACACTTAACAATTTCTTCAACACAGCCCATTGGATTAGCACCGCCGCCGTTCGTGATTACTTTTATATTTTTTTCTGTAATGTGAGGAAGAATTTCCTTCATGATCTGGATTAAATCTTTTGCATATCCTGCAGCCGGATTTCTCTTCTTCTGTTTCTGCATGATGGACATAGTTACTTCGGCAAGAAAATCCATCATCAGATAATCTATTTGACCTTTAGTTGCTTGCTGAAGCGGTATTGACTGAAGATCGCCCCAGAAGCCGGATCCGGATGCTATGCGAATTTTTTCTTTCAAAAAATACTCTCCAAATTTTCTGTGCAAAGATAAGGAAGGAAGTGATGGAATAAAAATGAAGTAATCATTTCTCTGCGTTCTCAGCGCCTTCTTTGCGC
>Ga0172368_10000160_pt1 | contig 91016 bp, 70 predicted proteins | sample Lak11m_FD_114540 | JGI IMG/M metagenome (GOLD analysis project Ga0172368, IMG submission 114540) | Freshwater microbial communities from Kabuno Bay, South-Kivu, Congo - kab_022012_11m | ecosystem: Environmental > Aquatic > Freshwater > Lake | place: Democratic Republic of the Congo: South-Kivu...
AAAAAAATCAGCGAAATTATGAAGATGACACAAGAAGCTTCAAATATCAGGGAATTCAAAAAAAATAAATCGTTATTTGAAAATTTCGATTTTGAACTTGCTCTCAATGAGATCGAAAAGTTGATAGCAAAGATATGACCAGCGGCAAATAAAATACATAAGGGCGAATTATTTTGTAAAAATTAATGGCGGGTTCCCCCGCCATTAATCCTCAATCAAGTCACTTCTTTTCTTTATAAACCGTTATTCCATAGCTTTCTTCATCATCCGGTGGTCTTGTGTTCCAGTCCCCGTATGCATGTGAGTCATCAGTCCTGTAATGAAGTCTGTACTTTCCCTTTTTTAATCTGATAACATCATTAAACTTCCGGTTTTTGTCTGCCCCGCCGGCATGGGTCGTTTCCTTATAACGCATACGCCAGATATCTTCACCAGATTCAGCATTTTCAATCCAGCCATAATCATACAATTCATTCCCCTGACCTTCTCCTAATGCATAAATTCTCACATCAAGGTCCTGATCAATTGTGAAGATTTCAGAATATTTTCTGTCGTCCCTCACTCTGATGATCTGTACCAAAGCCTTTTCATTTCTGTAATCTGAAGGATTAAATACTGTGAATTGTGATTTTTCTCCGGGATTGATTGCCCAAATTGTGATTCCCCACATCTCTTTTCGGAAAGGTGGTGTATCATTCCAATCCTCATAGGAATGTGAATCATCAGTTTTGTATGCCACGATATAATTTCCCTTCCTGAGGGTGATAACCCCTTCGAATTTCCGGTTTTTTGATGCACCTCCACCAGGGACTGAGTTTTTTGTACTCATTTCCCAGACACGCTCCCTTGTGTCTGCATTATATATCCAACCGTAATCAGCCATATCCTGGTGACCAGCTTCGCCAAGACAGAAAATCTTTAATTGTGTATCTTTTTCAAGACGAATCCCTTTTGTGATGAATTCATCATCCCATACTTTCTTAAATTCAATTATCGGCTCAGCTTCAACAAGTTCTTCAAGAGGTTTAATTTTATCCTTGTCCTGAGGATCGACGGAAAGAATCATTCCCCACATCAGTGGATCGTAAGGAGGAAATTCATTCCATTCCTGGAAACTGTGGGAATCATCTGAAAAATAATATGCCCTGTAATCACCCGGTTTAAGCACAACGGATGTATTAAAACGTCTGTTCTTTTTGGCACCGCCCCCATGCTCTGATTTGCTTTGCTCCATAGCCCAGACTTCTTTCATATTCGTCTGGTCGTAGATGGAACCCAGATCAAACAATTTGTTATCTCTTCCTTCACCATTTCCATATATCTTCACTCTGACTTCGGATTTAACAGAGAACCCCTGTTCAAGACTCTCATAATCCTTAACCTTTGTGAAGGCAACGAAAGATTTCTCCGTTAACTCCTTAACGGCTGTCTGAGCATCGAGTACCTTCAAAAGTCCTTCATCCGCTTCTAGTTCAATGTAGATTTTCGATTTATCTCTTTTCTTAAATCTGCGGTTTTCATCACTGAAAATCTCACCCATCAACGACCTGAGATCACTACCATCAAAAAACAGATTAAAGCTTGCACCGCCAAGATAAAGTTCATATTTACCAGCTTTCAATTCTTTATTTGTTGAAAATTCAAAAACTCCGTCCCTTTTCTCAAGTTCAGAATCCGGTATCTCCCAAACAAGTTCACGAGAAGTGGTTTTAAGTATCCATGGTAAAAAAGTCGGCTCCGAATACCTTTTTCCGAATTTTGCCCCGACTCCGTTGATGGTAACTTCAGTATCCTCAGTCAATTCGAAGCAGACGTATGCTAATCCGCCTTCGTCGGGCTGGTTAAGCTTAATTGATTGTGCATCTATTACTGCGCCGAATGAAAACAATAAAAATATCAGAAGAAAAAATATTCGTTTCATAAGATTTACCTGATTTTATAGTTTTAGACGACGCTGCACATCTAAAGTTTCAGAAATTTGAATTGTATCTTTATCCATTCCTTATCACTTGATTTTGCATCGCAATAGTATCAGTATCGAAGATTTTACACAGCAGCGATATTGGTAAAAGAAAAAGAATGTCTGGTTAAACAGGTTCAAAAGATGCGCGATACAAAAGTGGCAATTAGTAGATCAAAAGAATAGTCAGAATAGTTTTCAGCTTTAAGGTCGAAACGAATATTAATCGAGATATGAGTTTTTTGGGGAGATATTTTTTTTAGAACTCATTTTCGCTAATTTTGGTGGGTGACTCATCGAAATTCGAGTAAAGGAAGAGATGATAATTACGTTAAGCTCAAAATTTTATGCGCTTAGTTTCAGTCAAACTCACAGTTAAGATTAGGATTGTTATGATGCCGGAATGCCATTCTGATCTGCTCTGCAGTTGTTCTTGAAACTGATAATTCAGGCAATGATTCTGGATCAAAAAATTCTGCTCCCCCGGTCTCTATGCTTTTGCAGGCTTCACCTCCTGTGATTTCGCATAAAAAAAACATTTTGTATATGTGAACAAGCGTAGTTATCGGACGGTTGTGCAGATTTCTGTCATGAACTGCAATCAAACGCAATACTTTCGATTCGAACCCGGATTCTTCCCTTATCTCCCTTATTACATTTTCTGCCGGGCTTAAATTTACATCAGCCCAGCCGCCGGGTAAAGTCCATCTGCCCCCGTCCGCGGTTTCCTTCACAAGCAGAATTTTATTATCCTGAATAATGCAGCCCCGGACATCAACTTTAGGTGTTGCATATCCATGGTCTTCTTCAAAGATCAATTTAACTTCAGGGATATCTTTATCACTCAGTTCATTAACAATTTCGGCTGAAAGATCAGTAATCTCACGATATCTTTCCACCTCAAACGGATTACTGGTAAAATGCAGCCCTGTTTGCGCATTGGCTTTTATTTTACGGAGCAGATCAATAATTTTGCTGGTCAGTTCGGTCATATCTTTAATTCAACTAATCTCGCATTCGTTACTCTGAGAAGACCTTCAACAGGAACTTTTATCTGCATTCCTCTAATTCCTGCGCTGATAAAAATCTCTTTATGTAACTCAGCCGATTTATCAATATAGGTCGGAAACTGCTTTTTCATTCCGATCGGTGAGCATCCGCCCCTTATATACCCGGTGAGGGCTGTGAGTTCTTTTACCGGGATAAGGTCTATTTTTTTTGAATTTGTCAGTTTCGCCGCTTGTTTAAGATCGAGTTCGGAATTTCCGGGAATCACAAAAACAAAGTACTCCTTACCGGCAGAAACTGCCACCAGTGTTTTAAATACTAATCCCGGCTCCTGCCCGATTTTTTCTGCAACGCTAAGTGCATCTATTTCATTTTCCTTAAAAATATAGTCTAGACACTCGTACTCAATCTTAAAAGAATCCAGGATTCTGAGTGCGTTTGTTTTTTTCATCGGATTACTACCTGCGTTTTAGCAAGAAAATAATAACTACGAAGATGACAACCGCTCCCAGATAGTATATCCAACGCGGAGTCTCTTTCAATTTGAATGGAACGTATGTGGCATACAATAATTGTCCGGGTCCGATTTCATCAGAGTTGAACCGCCAGGTGAGCCTGTTCCTGTAAAGTTCCTGTGCATTATGATTAAAAATCTTGCCAGGCAGATAATAAACGTATTCAATGACAGTGCTTTTATTGTTTAAGCCGTAACCGGTCATAAAAGGTGGAATTATCTGAGAGAATTTTTTTGTTTTCCCCAGTGCATCCTCCAAAGTAAACTTAGCCCCTGTGAAAGATTTTAATGTATTAAGCGAATCAATACTATCAAATTGAAACTCAATCTGAGCGTGAGTTGTTGAATCAGCGTTAAAAACTTCAACTGATTTAATCTTAACCGAAGCAGCAGTAAATTGTGCAAGAAGAGAATCCTTGTTGAAAAGCCCTGTGGACCCAATTATCAGACTATCCTGGGATGATGAATACGCAATCCAGTAATGTATAAACATTTTGCCGGAATTATCCGTCATGATTGTTGTCACCTGTTTATAATTCAAGCAGCCCTGGAGAGAAAAAAGCAGAAAAATGAGGATGAATCGGGTATAATTTTTATTCATTTATTTGCACCGTCTGAAAATATTTCGAATAATAATTTACCGAATATTTATCAGATTTATTCGGCGAATAAATTAAATATTTTGAATCCCCGCTTCTTTTTTCTTATCTAATAAAAGTGAGAATTTTTGATTTCTGAATTTTTTTGAATATTTTTCTGTTAGCACTTTAACTTATTGAGTGATAAATAGGAGTTAATTTTATGCCGACTTATGATTATAAATGTGAAAATTGTGGACACAAATTTGAGTTATTCCAGAAGATGTCTGATACGGCTATAACGGTTTGTCCGGAATGCAGTGGTACAGTAAAACGACTTATCGGCTCCGGTCTGGCTCCCATTTTTAAAGGATCTGGTTTTTATCAGACCGATTATAAAAACTCTTCCACAAATGCTTCCACTCCTGCAAAAACTGAAACCAAGAAAGAGAAACCGAAAGAATCCGCCGCCGCATAATTTTAGATCAGGGCTGTCCTTTTCAGGCAGCCTTTTTTGTTTCATATTTCAAATCTAAAATCAAACAATTGTTTCTGCCTTCCCCTCAAAAAAATATCCGGGAAAATTTCTTCTGAGAGAATTTAGATAATGATACCTGGGGACTTCTTTAATCTTCCGGCGTTTTGACTAGGAATTAAAAATCAAGACCAATAGACAAATAATACTTCGGAAGTGAAAAATGCTGCATATCGAAAGACCAGGCTATATCAAGTTTCCATAAGAAGATAAGATACCATCTGAATCCATATCCCATTCCAAGCAGCAAATCTTTTGTAATAAGATTGCCGTATTCATCTTTTGCAAAAAGTTGAAGCTGTTTATTGTTACTCCAGGCTGAACCGGCATCAATAAACATATTCCCTAAAATATTCTGGAAAAGTATTGGCAGCGGACCAGTCAGGAGCGCTCTGATAATCGGCATTCTAAGTTCAAGATTCAGTAATGAGTACTTAGTACCCACCTGTGCAGCATAGTCGTATCCTCTCATCGGCAACGCTGGTGAAAGAAATGCAAAGTCGGAGGCTGATTGGATAGGTATTTCACCGCTGGAAAAAGATCTGTTAATCCAGCTATCAACTCCACCTAAGAAAAAATTCTGAGGGTTTGCACCGCCGGAATATCCTCCCGAAAATCTTATAACAAAAGAATTATCGTACCAGAATCTCATGTATTTGCGATAATCGAATGTAATTGAATAAAAACTTCGTTTTGATTCTCCGAATCCTGGATTTCCTAAAATCCCAATATTGTACCTCGAACCCTGAATTGGGGAATAATACCCAAAAAGAGTATTATCATGCGCAAAACTTAACGATGGGATAAGGTATGTAACAGTTTCATTTTTTTGAGTGATATCATCCAGATTTTCTGCTGAAACGTTAAGATAGCTAAGTGCGCTTTCAAATCTGTAAAATCTGCTTAGCGGCAAGGAAGCAGACAGAATCAATCCATAATTCCTGAATCTGTGAAGATATGCCTTGCCCATGTTACTTAAATAAACAAATCTGGCGGTATGAAATGCTTCAACGCCATAATCGATTTTTTTAGCAAGATAATAATAAGCAAGCCCGTAATCCGAATTTTTCAGATCAACCTGCAGACTGGTTACTCCGATAAGACGATGATTGCCGAGGACATCGCTGAAACTCAATACTGTTGTACCTAATAATCCATAGAAAGTACTGTAACCTGCATTAGCATAGATCAGGTCCGGAGAAAAACTCACCTTGTATTTGTTAAGCAAATAATTACCATTAGAATCAAGGTTTTCAACAAAGAGATCAGCCCCGCTCAATTCCCCATTTGACGAATCAGAAGCTATATCCTCTCCAAAAACAAAATTGCGATATTTCGAAGTTTCTGCTCTATTAGTGCTGTCCTCTACATTTTCATACTGTCCCGTGAAAATGAAATTCTCACCCTCGGTCGTTTGAGAACTCGAATCCTTATAAACAATCTCATCATTCGTCAGAACGCTGTCTGAAAAGATATTTCCCTTTTTGCCGGAAACAAGCTCCTCCATATAGGCAGTCATTTTGATTCCACCATCAATGGTTTTTAATTCGAAGGGATTATTCAGAAGAAATATATTGTAACCCGAATTGTAAAGGGCACCAAAGACCAGTTTTTTTCCGTCTTTTGAAAGGGAAAGCTGATTTAATCCGTTCAGAGAATTTGTTATTGGAGCCGGTTTTTCTGACAGATATGGATCAGCCGCCGTACTGTCATACATAAGTTTTAATTTGAAAATATTATCGATCCCGTTATAATCCGAAACAAAAAGCATTTCAGTGCCTTCAGGATTAATAACCGGTGATTTTTCGCTGCTCAGGGCCCAGTCTGTCAGTCTGTAAACTTTTTCATCCTGAAAACTGAACTTATAAAGATCGGTCTGATTATAATTATGTAAACTCATTTCAAAATCTTCAGGAATCATATAGGGATTAACGAAATCCCCCCGATCTGAAGAAAAGTATAAGTTTTTACTGTCGGGTCCCCATACAGGACTATCTTCTGAGAACATATCATTTGTGATATTTCGCAAAGTCTTAGTTGTGAATTCATAAACATAGAGATCAGATTGAGAAGAATTGCTTCCGTTAAAAACAATTTTTTCACCATCCGGTGACCATGAGACACTTTCTATTCCAGGCAATTCAAAATCCAGAAGTGTCTCCTCCTCTGTATCGGTATCAATAACGTAAATTCTGTCAAATCCTTTACGCTTTACACTCAGTGCAATTCTTTTATTGTCGGGAGCCCAGGTCAGAGACGGGTAAAGCAGGTTTAATTCTTCAAAGTCATTCGTTAGCCCACTCTCAACCACCTGTTTAATCACCTTTCCATCAAATGAATTCATTATATAAACATTTAGAAAAATATCTCTGTCCGATATAAACGCTATTTTGTCACCCTGCGGAGAAATCGCGGGACTGGTGTTATAAAAGCCGCCTGTTTTTTTATTTTCAGTAAGTTGTTTTGCCATTTCAGAAGGGTCTTTGCGATAAGCAATTTCTGGCCAGTATGTTCGTTTGAGGTCTTTTTTCCACCTGGTGTTTAGTTCTTCGAGGGTTAATCCGATTGATGCTTTCAATCCGGATTCAAGATCGCCTGCTCCCCTGATTTTACTAAGCATCTCACCAACTTTTTTTGGTCCGTACTGACTGGCGATATAATAGAATAAAGACTGTCCTCCGCGATAAGCAAAATATCCGTCAAGTCTTTCTATATCCGGGAGATATTCGTTAATTATGGCATCCCTGATGAACATATCTGAATTTGTCTCCCATTCACTAGCGAGATATTCAGCCATTCCTTCGTGATACCAAAGAGGGAGTTGAAGTGATATTCCTTTTGCAATAATATTCTGAACAGTTCCGCCATATAACATATCCCGCATTACTGCATGAACAAGCTCATGATGGATTACGTGTTCGAACTTTTGATATGATCCCTCAAATGGGAAAACCACTCTGTTTTTAAATGGCTCGGTAAAGCCGCCAATACCCTGACTTATATATGAATCCGAAGTATTTGTTTCAGCAAAATCGTTATGGGAGTTATAAACAATGAGCGAAATACGGCTGTTGATTTCATAATCAAGGTCACTTTCGAGATCGGCAAGTGATTCCTCAGCTACCTTAGCTGTAAACTCTGCAATTTCACTTCCGTCAAGCGAAAAATAAATATCAAAATGTTTTGTCTGGATAAAATACCAGTCATACTCATTAAATTGCACTTTATTCTGACCGAACTGCGCGCTGATATTGAAGGCGCTGAGTAGAACAACAAACAAAACAACTTTAAATTTCATCGAAAATCCTTTATTTAGCTACCAACTCTAAAAATATTGATTTTTCATTAATCTAAAAGGGCAAAATCAATCTCTCTTTTCAGAGGATCAGCCCTCAATAATTTAACTTTGACAGAATCTCCCAGCCTGTATTCTTTTCCTGTGTCCTCACCATAAATTCTGTAATTTTTTTCATCAATGATATAAAAATCATTCTGAATACTACGGTAACGTATGAGACCCTCGGCAAGAGTATTTTTTAACTGCACGAACATTCCGAATCCTGCAAATCCTGAGATTACAGCATCAAATATCTCACCTATATGATCTTTGAGATACTCGCTCTGTTTAATTTTTACGGACATCCGTTCAGCAGATGCAGCGGTTCGCTCCCTTTCTGAGGAATATTCACATATCTGTTCAATATCCCTTGAACTCAGAATCGGTGATATTTGTTTCCCATAATGATGCAGTAGTTTATGCACTATAAGGTCAGGAAATCTCCTGATTGGTGATGTAAAATGACTGTAGAATTTAAAGCCCAGCCCAAAATGTCCAATGTTTTCATTTGAATAAACAGCTTTTGCCATGCTTCTTATTGCAATTTCATTTATCAGTGATTCTTCTCCGGAACCTTCGACCTGCTTGAATAAATCCTGGAACTTCTTAGATAATTTCCCTCCATTGGGGTTGAAGGAAAAACCAAGTGAACGGGTAAATACAGAAAACTGTTCTAATTTTTCTTTGTCAGGAAGATCGTGAACCCGGAAAATAAAAGAGATACCCGGCTTTCTGAAGAATTTGTAAAAGTGCTCAGCCACTATCCTGTTAGCCAAGAGCATAAATTCTTCAATCAGGTTATGGCTTGAATCCGAAACGCTAAGTTTGATATTGAGCGGGACACCTTTATCATCAAGTTCAAATTCAATATCCGGAGTACTGAAATTTATACTTCCTTCCTTTGCACGCTTATTCCGCAGCATTGTGGAAAAATCATGCATCATCCGGATTTCATCCTCAAAATCGCCTTTTTCCCCTTCAATTATTCTCTGGACTTCCTTATAAGTAAAACGCCTTTTACTATTAATTACTGTTTTTTTAATCTCATACTCAACCAGTTTTCCTTTGGGCGATATCTCTGCAAAAACAGAATAAGTGAGACGATCTTTTCCTGGTACAAGAGAACAGATATTGTTAGAAAGCTTCTCAGGCAGCATTGGAATCACTTTGCCTACAAAATATACGCTGTTACCCCGCTCCTTTGCCTCTTTATATAAGGAGGAATTGAAATCAAGGTAATGTCCAACGTCGGCAATATGAATACCGACATAGTAATTCCCATTTTCAAGCACCGAAATTGACACAGCATCATCATAATCTTTCGCAGTATCAGGGTCAATTGTGAAAATCTTCTCATTTCTTAGATCAAGCCTCAAAGATATTTCTTCAGCAGAAATTTTGTCTTCTATTTTATCCGCTTCATCCAGTGTTTTTTTATCAAAACGGAATGGAAGGTTAAATTCAATGGCAAGAGCATGAAGCTCTGCATCATGTGTACCGGCTTTACCAATTACCTCCGAAATTATGCCCTCGGGATTCAGATGGTGATCTGTCCAGATAATTCCTGAAACCACAACTTTGTCACCGACCTTGGCTTTCCCTATCTTATCATGAGAAATATAAATATCCCGGTGTACCATCCCGTCATCCGGATCAACGAAATAAAAAGATTTGGACTTTTTCAGAATGCCCGTGATCTCAGATCGCTTCCGTTCGATAATTCTGAGAACTTGCCCCTCGAGGCTTTTTCCGCGATGTCTCGGTAATAAAGATATTTCAACAACATCTTTATCAAATGCAGTCCCAAGATATTTTTCGGGAATAAATACATCCTTTATTTTTTTATCTTTCATTACAACAAAGCCATATTCACCTTCATTAAAAATCTGAATCGGCCCGATAAGATTGTCTTCAGTCTGAAGCATCTGGTATCGTTTACCAACACGATTCAGAAAGGATTCCATCTCAAGACTATGAAGAAATACTTTAAGCTTGGCATACTCATGCTCATCCTTAATATCAAGGAGGTCTGCTATTTCTCTTGCTTTGTAACGCGCTCCGGGATTAGACCTGAAAAACGCTTTGATCTTTTTTTTCATTAAAACTCGAATTTATATTGAAAACCAATTTCACTAATTTTATCTTCAAGACCTGTTGTCTTAACAATCGGGTCTTTTCTCTCCATACGGAAGATGAAATTTTTACTAAACAAATAAGATACCCGGATATTGGCTTTGGAGAGATTATCAAATATTTCTGTGGTCCCTCCAATCGTGTATCTGAATTTATTATATCTGCCTGATACGTTAAACTTCGTAAATTCTCCTGACTGGCTAAGCTCAATATTATTGATCAGATCTCCCACTGCTGAATTTACAAAACCACTTAAAACGGTTCCAAGAAATGAAGTAGCCGTATTTCCGAGAATGCTTGTCTGATCAACAACCTGCGACTTATCATCCGGAGTAAGATCGCTCTTAAACTTACCCATAATAATAAAGGAAACTGCATCAGCAGCATCAAGGGAACGATCAGCCGTATTGTTCTGAATATTCCTGCTACCTACATAAACAAGAATATTCTCCGGATCGTTCGAAAGATTTGCACCTAACTGGCTGAGCAGACCATTCATTTTAAATTTAACAGCAACTTCCTGGGTTGTTCCCCTTGCGCTTGGAGGATTCGTATAATCACTCGAATATGTTGCAAGAATATCAAGTCGTGGATCGGTAAGATCACTTTCAAAAGTTATTTTCCCGGTTGCATCAAAAACCTTGAAAAATTCAAGTTTTGAACCGCTTAGCAGCTCAAGTGATCCCTGAGTATTGGCAATGCCGTCAGAACTTTCAAATTTTAACTGACCATCAACTTCGGCAATCAGTTTCTGATTTGCAACTCTTGAGAGCAGAAAAGTAATTTTAGCGTTGTCAACTACCTCAATACTTACGTCATAATCAAAATACGATTTTTTCTCAATTCCCTCTGATATTTCTTCAATTTCTGTAGCCTTCGACTCCTCAACAATTTTTTCGAACTTCAGTTTTTCTCTTTTGACAATACTTGAGTCTTCAAGAAAAACATAGTTGATATTATCAGTGCTCGTTGAATAAGTTGATGGTTCAGGAGAAAAAGTAAGATTGGTGGTAAGCAGTCTTACAACGCCATTAAATTTTGGTCTGTCATTCTCAAGGTTAAAAGTCCATTCTCCACCAGTCCCAATTATTAAATCCCCGAAAATAGTAGCACTTGGCGATTTAGACCGTGATTCAGTTAAAATCGCAAGATCACCAGAGGTCCGAAAATCGATATATTCCGGCTTAAAATCTTTCAGCCTTATCTCACCCGACGAGAAAAGTTTCCCTTTATGAGTTGAGCCCCAAAGATTTGATATTTCCAGAGTATCGAAACGAATCGTATTGCCTTCAAATCTTGTTCTTAGTTCCAGTCCATAATCAAGATTATTTATTTCCGGCCGGAAATATCCTTTCGATATATTCAGATAGCCGGAAAGTTGAAGATCATTCGGTTTTCCCTTTATCTGAATATCCGATGAAAATGATCCGCTCTGTTTGGAAATATATGGAATAATATTTCCCAGTGTACTCAGGTGGAGGTCGTCGGAAAAGACCTGAATATCGATTTCACTCTCAGGATTGAATCGCTGCCCCGCATCTGCAAATGCAAGATCAATTGGTATATCAGCTTTAATGCTGAGAATCGTCGAATCCCGGTTGGCTGTCTGTTTCAGAAATCTGAGATTGCCCTTAAGTTCTTTAGCCTTATAATCAATTTCGCCGGTTACATTACCCAACTTCACATTGCTTATCGTAAGATCAAGCATTTCTACATCCGATTCAATTATGGGGTCAGATAAGGTTCCCCCAAGATAAATATAAAAATTAAATGTTGCATCAAATAATAATGGATCATTTAGAAAATTGTCGGCAATTCTCGATCCTTTGAAATTTCTGGTCTTGATAATTAATTCTTGTTCACCCGCTGAATTCACAAAACCGCTAAGATATATTTCAGCCTCATCCTGCGAAAGAAGCAACTCTTTAATATCGATGTCGTTATTCCCGATCTCTATAACCGCTGGTTCAGGATTTTTCCATTTCCTGTTATTATAAGTGAGTTCCAGATCATTGATGGTGAAAATTTGTTCGTTTTCACGCAAATCGAAATCACCCTTTGTTGAAACCGAAAAGAGTGTGTCATATTCCGCTGATAAATTAAAAAGCATTGTACTTTTATTAAACAGAATATCCGCTTTTATTTTATTTATGTCGGATCCGGAATAGAATCTTTCAGCAGTTAGAAACAAAGAACCGAAAAGATTGTCGAAAGATTTGACCTGATTGTTTCTGCTGAAGTTTAAATTAACCCCCATATCCGACAGATAAAGTAATTTATCCGCTTTCCGCTGGATAAAATACTCGATAAAAAGATCGGTATTAATCGCGAAGAATGAAGAATCATTAATAATTTTTCCGCTTCCATAACCGGAAATATCCATCATCTCATCCTCAAGCAGAATCGCGAGGAGATCAAAATCTTTAAACCTGAAATTAAAATTGATATCCATCGGATTAAAGATCACTGAAGATGTATCAGACACGAATAATTCCGTCTCAGTGCTTGCTGTTAAATCATCCAACGGATTAATTTTTTCAATTTTTTTCTGGATGATATCCCCGATTGTCGTTCCCTGTTCAGCGAATAATGCAATTGCATCGGTAAGTTTAAACCTGCCTGAAAATCCTGCGTCGATAACATCGGATTCAATATTAATCCGCCTTTCCACACTGTCCACTTCCATAACAAGATTTAATTTCGAATCTCCGATCCTTAGATCGTTTACCACTGACTCTTCAATGTCGAGGCTGGCATTTAAGCCCATCGAATCAGGATTAAGTCCATTACCCAGCATTGAAAAATTCAGATTAATATCGCTGGGATTTCCAAGCCCGAAATTCTTAAGATTCAGTTTTTGGAATCTCCCTGTCAGATCGAACAGAGGATTGTGTTCCTCTGAAAAATCAATCTTCCCATTAACGTTTATCATCGCGTGCTGAATAACGGAATTGAGGTCAATATCTATTTTTTTCTGCTTTGCCGCAGATTTCAGAGAAAGACTATCAATAAAAAATTCATCATATTTTGACTGCTGTAAACTTACTTCAATATCAGAGTTAAATTCCGCAGGTGTGAATCCTTCACCGACGATACGAGTAATCAGATTAAGGTCTGTCCTGGTTCCGGTAATCGGAAATAAATTTAAACTTTTTGTTTTCAGACTAACATCATATTTTGTGATATCCTCACGAAAATCGAATTTAGCTTCGCTTATTAATTCTCCATTGTTTAAAACAGTATTTAATCCGGCATCAAACTTGTCAATCCTGCCTCTGTAATATGCATCAATATCTGAAAGGAGCAGATTACCATAGTCAGGTATCTCAAGTCTGGGTAAAAGATAATTAATATCGGAATAGAGTAATTTCCCGTTTGAAATTTGCGCGTCAATATACATATCAGAAGGCCGGTTCAGGTTTGTGATCCTGCCCTTCAGCGAGAGCTTCGTTTTATTCACCCGCGCTGTTATCTCTCTGATATTCAGGTTGCCATAATCTCCATCAGCCTCAAGATGAATTTCCGGCACACCTGTGAGAAAATCGAGTGACGGAAGCAAACCACTGAGGTCCCTGAAATCAAATCTTTTAATATCGGCTTCAAGTCTGACAGGATAATCATAAAAGTCTTCATATACAACATCTCCGAAAATGTTCAGACTATCCATTCTCGCATTCAGAAAAAACTCAGTCCGTTTGGTTTCAATATGAAAGTTCGTAATTTCGGCAAACCAGGGAGTGATTTCAATTATTCCTCTAAGATCATAAAAATCATAATCTTTGATATTTGTTCTGGCAAAAAGATACTCAATGTTTGCAAAGTACTCATTGTCTTTTAAGTGTGCTTCTGCCGCAAGCCGGAGATTTAGGTTTTTGATTCTGATATTTTCTGTGTTAAGTGAATCCTGCTTAGAAAAATCTCCCAGATTGGGAAAAGTTACCATATTAAAAGCGGCATCAAGAAATTCAAGATCAGAAACAACTATCGTGAAAGGAAATTCACCCGAAGTAGTATCCGTTTCAGTTTCGGAGGGAGGCAAAACCTCACCCAGATTCCAGGAGCCATCTTCTCTGCCTGCAAGATTCAGATTCAGATCTGAAATGAGGATTTTTCTTACATAAATAGTTTTCAGAAATATTCTCATAGGACTGAACTTGACTTCGATTTTTTTTGCAGAAATAACAGTATCAGTTTTTGATGTTAAAAGCAGATCATCAATTTCAATTGATGTGAATATCGTTCCCTTAAGTTCGCCGATTGAGACTTTTCCATTAAGCTGGTCATTTAAAATTTCCACGACCATATCTTTAGCGAAATTGCGGAATGTAGATGTTTGTGAAATTCCAATAAAAAGAAGAAGTATAAAAAGGAGGGCTATCCCCGTGTAAAGGAAAATATTTATTATACGCCGATATAACGGCTCAATGTGTATAAAATACTCTTCCAATTACTTATAGACTGATAAAATTTTATTTATTATTTTTGATGTTGACTGATCGTTCACAAACTCGATTCTTACTACTTTTCCTCCATGAGATTCGACTGTTTCTCTTCCGACAATATTTTCAATAGCCCAGTCAGCTCCTTTTACCAGCACATCCGGTAAAACTGCATCTATTATTTCAGCAGGTGTATTTTCGTCAAAAAAAGTCACAATATCAACAGAACGAAGGTTAGAAAGCACGAAAGCCCTTTGATTTTCTTCAACCAGTGGTCGTTTTTCTCCCTTGATTCTTCTGACTGAGGCATCCGTATTTATTGCGACAATCAATATATCACCTTCACTCCTGGCTTTATTTAAATAATCGACATGACCTGCATGAACAATATCGAAACAACCATTAGTCATTACAACTTTTTGCCCTTTCTGTCTGAAACCATTCCGTAATGAAAGTAACTCTGCCAATTCCCTGACTATCATAATTATAATTCCTCCATAACTTCGCGGAAAAGAACTTCGCTTTCTATCGGTACAATACCAACTTCGCCGCAAACCAGCCCACCTGCAAAATTGGCAAGATAAGCAGCTTCCGTAATATCCGCGCCAGAAACAAGCGCCATCGTCAAGGTTGAGATAACTGTATCTCCGGCACCGGATACATCGGCAACTTTCCGGGCTTTAGTCGGCACTTGTTTTTTTGAACTGTTATCACCGAAAAGCGCCATTCCTGCTTCACCAAGAGTAATCATAACATATCTGGATTTTAATTCATCCATAAGCTTATTTCCATAAAAATCGAGATCGCCGGAACCCGAAAATTTAACCCCAAATGCTTCTTCGGTTTCTTTTTTGTTAGGCTTAAAAACTGTAACATTTTTGTATTCAAAGAAATTATGAAATTTGGGATCAACCGTTATCACCAGCCCTTTCCTATTGGCAATTTCTATTAATTCTTTTATCACAGTTTTTGTGAGTACGCCTTTATTATAATCCTCAAGAATCAGAGCATCAAGTTCATCCGCCTTCGATTCAAAGTATTGCAGCAGTTTATTCTCTGTTTCGGAATGAATATCCTCCTTACTCTCCTTGTCAATTCTTACGACATGCTGACTCCCGGCTATCACTCTTGTTTTAGTTGTGGTAGGCCTCGCAGAATCGCAGATGATTCCTTCATCAGTGATCCCTGACTCATTTAGCAGCTTCTTAAAAAAACGTGAATCATTATCCTCACCTATAACTCCAATAGGAACTGGAATTCCCCCGAGTTTGAGAATATTAAGCGCAACATTTGCAGCACCTCCGAATCTGAAAAATTCATCGTCAACTTCAACAACAGGAACAGGTGCCTCCGGAGAAATTCTTTTCACTTTTCCCCAATAATAACAGTCGAGCATCATATCGCCGACAACAGCTACCCTTTTACCGCTAAAAGCAGTCTTTAATTCATTCAATCTCTTTTTAGTAAATTTTGGATTCATTTCCAGTCTGCAAATTTGTTTCTGATTTCTATTTTTGAAAGCCCTGTCGAAGAGCCAAGCCACATTGAATTGCCGTCGAAGTACATCGCATAAATTGTTGAGGCAAGTTCAGGGTGATAGAGTGTTGTCACTTCTTCAGAAAGTATATCAATAAGAACCAATCCGCGTCCATAAATTTCTTTATCCCGGGTACTGAACTGGTAGAGAGATACCCATAGCTTATTCCCTGTTCTTTCTATCGCATATATTCCGTTAGCTGACAACCCATCATTTTTATCAAAACGTATCCATTCATTTTTTCTGTCATACTTATAGAGACCGCCAATATTGTATTCCGGATTTTCGGCTGTGAGGAGTTCGTCAAGTCCGATCCAGATATTCGATTGCTCAAAAAATATTGCGGAGATAGACACTTCTTTTCCTTCTCCACGGAAATAATTCAGTCGGTTATCAAAAAAGTATAATGACTCCTCGTCTTTCAGGTCACGGGATTTATCGTATTTGTGTAAACCTGCTTCCGTGCCAAACCAAACCAGGCTGTCTCCATCCACCGAAACTACTTTAATTGTATTAGTTTTGATATTATCTCTAACAGTCATATCATAGTCAATAAATCGCCTTCTTTTCACATCATACTTAGTAAGATACATAAATCTGCCGATCCAAACCACATTCGATTTTGCATCATATCTGACTGAACGTATCCAGTTCGATAACTGACCGCCCTTTCCAAATTTCCTTTTTGTCCAATTGCCTGACTTCCGGTCATAAATAAATAAACCGTCAATTGATCCGGCAAAAATATTTTCCGGGGAAACAGCAATACAGTAGAAAAAATCAAGTGATACTTCACCTCCGGCAGAGGAAAAATTTTTGACTTTGCCATCCTTCCGGTTTATTCTGTATATCCCGTTCCCGTTACTGGCAGCCCAAATCTCTTCCTCATCGCCATCGATTGAGGTAACCTGAGCGCCTTTAAGAATCTGCTGCAATGAGATTGAATCTTCGGCATACAAAACATTTGCTAAATAAAGAGTAAAGAGTAATAAATATCTGATCATAAATAAAGGAAAAGAGTTAATAACTTTCTTCGTCTGTCGGGAAATTCCCGGCACGGATATCTGACACATAATTTTCGACAGAGTTTTTAATTACTTCAGAGAGTTCGGCATATCTCCTTACAAATCTTGGAGAAAAGTCGGTAGTTAATCCGAGCATATCGTTTGTCACCAATATTTGCCCGTCACAGTGCATCCCGGCACCAATTCCGATGGTTGGAATCGATAATATGCCTGTAATTTCTTTCGCAAGATTTTTGGGAATTTTTTCGAGTACCACAGCAAAAGCACCTGCTTTTTCAAGGGCTTCTGCATCCGCAATAATTTGTTTCGCCTCATCCTTGTCTTTACCACGGGCTTTGTAGCTGCCAAACTGATGAATACTCTGCGGGGTCAATCCGATGTGTCCCATTACCGGAATACCTGCTTCTGTTATCCTCTCAACTTTTGGAGCAATTCTTATTCCGCCTTCCATTTTTACTGCGCCTGCAGGAGTTTCTTTCATTATCCTTCCGGCATTTGTAAAGGCTTCATCACTGTTTCCCTGATAAGACATAAAAGGCATATCAACAATTATCATTGCGCGTTTTGCACCTTTGGCAACAGCCTTTGTATGGTATATCATTTCATCCATTGTTACAGGCAGCGTTGTTTCATTCCCCTGGAAAACATTACTTAGAGAATCCCCAACGAGAATAATATCTATTCCCGCTTCATCAAGAATTTTAGCTGTAATGAAATCATAGGCAGTAAGAGCAGAAATCCTTATGTCCTGCTTTTTAAGCAGTTGAAGGCTTTTGGTTGTTACTTTTCTGAAATTTGCTTCAACGCTCATAATTTTTGCTTTCCTGATTTATATCTACGAAATTAATGCCCCAATATTGGGAGAATCCTTCAATAATACAATCAGTTAAGTAATTATAATTAACCTTTTTCTGTAATATCGTTTCTATCTCTATTGTTTTTTCGGAAAGTTCCGCAGAGAGGGAATTCTTTGTGTTCTCATCCGAACGAAGATAATATGGAAGTTTTCTATGGAAAGTACCGCAAAGTATTGAACCATGCTGCAGGATATTCTTATCAATCCTTCTCTGAGCACTTCCGATAAGTTTTCTGCCTGAAAATTTCACTTCACTTTTTGCGGCACTTGCAAAACATAAAACCCCGGAAGGTTCTTTCAATAAATCGGGAAAATTTGGCTGATAGTCTTCGAGTTCGGCATCTGTAAGAGTTGAATCATAAATTGAGAGACCTTTCAGCAGAGCGTTGGAAATTTCTGAATATAGCTGTTTTGCACTCGAAAGTGATTCACCAGGATAAATCACAGAATAAGTTATCTCTTCAGAATGAAGAATAGCCCGTCCCCCGGTTGGTCGTTTTGTTACCTCCAGCCCGTCTGCAGCAGCGAGTCCGATATCAATGTCATCATAACTCTGGTTAGCTCCCAAGCTGATGCAGAAAGGTTCCCATCGATATATCCTTAACCAGGCATCATCAGGATTACATTCCCTCGCTAATCTGATATCCGTCTGCATATTGATCCTGCCGGTCTGAAAACCATCCCGGATCAAATGCCATTTCATCCTCTGAACCCGCGTCTTTTTGAGGATTCAATAAAATTAATAATTTCCTCTGAAAGAGCATTTCCTGAAAATTCAAGATTAAGTATCTCTTTAGCCTGAGCCCAATTATTTCCGGAATTATAGATAATTGTATAAATCTGTTTGAGCTGGTTCAGTTCATTATTGGTAAAACCTCTCCTCCGTAAGCCAACGAGATTGATGCCGCTGTATTTCAGAGGTTCGCCTGCAGCAAGAACGAAAGGAGGAATATCCGAAGTTGCTCTGAAACCGCCTCCAATCATAGCATGTCTGCCAACTTTCACAAACTGATGAATCGGAGTTGTACCTCCGACGATGACCCAGTCTTCAAGATGCACATGCCCGCCAAGTTGAACTGAATTTGCAAGTATTATATTATCACCCAAAACACAGTCGTGTGCGATATGAGCGTAAGCCATAATGAGACAGTTTTTCCCTAATTTTGAAAATCCTGTCTCAACTGTACCGCGGTGCAGCGTAACGAATTCACGTATTGTTGTATTGTCGCCAACGTAAAAGAGGGTTGGCTCATTGGCGTATTTCAGATCCTGAGGAAGATTTGAAATTGAAGCTCCCTGGAAAATTTTAACTCCGCTGCCTATTCTCGCTCCGTTATAAATACAAGCTCCCGGTCCGATACTGCAACTTTCACCAATTTCAACATCCTCCTCAATATAAGCAAATGGATGTACTGTAGTGTTATTACCAATTTTGGCTCCGGAGGAGACATTTGCTAATTTGTGAATATTGGAATCCATATTATTTCTTCTATTTTGTGGTTGTCCTATCGACAATTGCAGCCATCATTTCGGCTTCACAAACAAGTTGGTTGTCAACAAGTGCTTCGCCGCGGATGAGGACCATGTTGCGTTTTTTACTTATCAGGTGCGCTTCCAGGATTAATTGATCTCCCGGAACAACCGGTTTTCTGAATTTGGCGTTATTAATTGATGAAAAAAACACAAGTTTTTCAGATGGATCGATAAATGAATTAAGAAGCAGAATTCCGCCAGCCTGGGCAAGGGCTTCAATAATCAGTACTCCGGGCATCACAGGCTGACCTGGAAAGTGTCCCTGAAAAAAATGCTCATTCATTGAAACATTTTTAAGACCGATTACTTTTTTATCGAGCTCAAGGTGAATGATCCTGTCCACAAGAAGGAAAGGATATCTGTGAGGCAGAATTTTCGATATTGCATTAATATCGAATACAATTCCCTCTTTTTTAACATGCTGATATTTCTTAACTAATTTTTTCTGCTGATATAATTTTCTTATTTTCCTTGCAAATTCCACATTGGCTTTATGCCCCGGTCTTGCCGCAAGTATCTGAGCTTTGAATGGAACACCAATTAGTGCAAGATCACCCATAAGGTCGAGCAATTTATGACGAACCGGTTCATTTCGGAACCTGAGAGATTTCTCATTAAGAAACCCATTCACTCCAACTGTAATCTCATCATTCAGTTCGAGTTTCTGCTGAAGTTTTGAAAGCTCCTCTTTATTAATTGGATGATCAACTATAACAACAGAATTATCAAGATTTCCACCCTGAATAAGCCCTTTATCAGCAAGCATTTCTACTTCACTTAAAAAACAGAATGTTCTTGCAGGTGCAAATTCATCTGCAAATTCCTTTTCCAGGTCAAAAAGACCCGAATGCTGACTGCCGAGCGCCGGATTCTGATAGTCAACCATAACAGTAAGTCTGTAACCATCGAGTGGAAGAGCAACGATATCCACCTGATCTTCTTCACTATGATGAATGACAGTTTCATCGATGATGAGATAATCTTTCGGGGCATTTTGAGCCTCAAACCCGGCTTCCATCAGCATCTTTACAAAAGGTAATGAGCTTCCGTCACCAATAGGCGGTTCGATACCGTCAAGTTCAATTATAAGGTTATCAACCTGCATTCCGACACAAGCCGCAAGCACATGTTCAACTGTATGAACTCTTGCGTCACCAACTCCCAGAGTTGTCCCCCGGGCAATTTCAACTACATAATCAACATTTGCCGGTATCTCAGGATTCCCTCCGAGATCGACCCTGACAAATCGAATACCATAATTGACAGGGGCGGGTTTAAAGGTAAGTGTACATTCCGTTCCGGTATGAAGACCGATTCCTGACATAGAGACAGGCTGTTTTATAGTTCTTTGAAGCTCTAACATTGTTTTCCTTATTAGTCTTTGCCGATAATTTTTTCCAGTTCAGCCAGTTTTTTCTCCAGCGTCTTGATTCTTTCCAGATATTCAGGCAAACTCCGGATATGACCTTCAAGACGAAGACTTACTCCGATATTTTTCGCCGGGCTGCCAAAATATTTTCCCGCTGACTTAAGCGATTTAGAAACTCCCGATTGTGCACCAATCATAACGCCATCAGCAATTTCAATATGACCGGAAACACCAACCTGCCCGCCCATAACCACATGACTGCCGACCTTTGAACTGCCGGCTATTCCCGTCTGAGCCGAAAGTGCGGTATGTGCCCCGATCTCAACATTGTGAGCTACCTGGACGAGATTATCAATTTTCGTTCCTTTGCGGATAATTGTTGAACCGAGCGCCGCACGATCAACAGAAACATTCGAACCAAGTTCTACATCATCTTCAATTACTACATTCCCGATCTGAGGTACTTTTGAGTATTCACCTTTTTCATTTGGAATGTAACCGAAGCCATCGGAACCAATAACGGTTCCGGAATGAAGGATCACCCGGCTGCCTATCTCAGATTTTTCCCTGATTGTCACATTTGGATAAATCAGAGTATCATCACCGATCCTGCAATCATCCAATATCACGGTGTTATGCATTATTACCGAATTATTTCCGATAATCACATTTTTACCGATAACAACATTTTTACCTATTGCACAATTATTTCCGTAAACAGATCCGTTACCTATTGATGCGGTCGGATCAATCCCGGAAATATCGGGACGGTACTGGAAATATCTGACAATTATTTTCTGCAGCGCATGATTAGGATTTGCAACTTCAATATATGTTAATCCGGCGTTGGTTTTAGGAATATCCGGATTGATCAGAACTGCAGTAGCATGAGTACTCTCGAGAAATTTAGCATATGCCGGTAAATACAAAAAAGTGAGATCACCTTTTCGTGCCTCACTTATTTTTGCAACTGCTTTAATCTCGGCATTTTCATCACCAATGAGTTTGCCGGAAACTAATTCCGCAATTTCCTTTAACTTTATTTTCATTCTTGAGTTTGTAGTTTTTCAAGTACTTTATTTGTAAGGTCGTGTTCATCTTTGGCAAATAGGAAGATAATATCACCGCTTCTATCAAAGATATAATCGAACTCTTCTTCTTCAGCGATCATTTGAATAGCGGTAAAAATTTTATTCTGAACCGGTTTCATCAGTTCTTCCTGATTCTTGAATAATTCCCCGTTAACGCCGAACTTTTTCTGACGATAGTTCGTAATCTCATCTTCAAGTTTTACCAGTTCTTTCTCGGTTTCAACTCTTTTGGCATCACTCATAATAAGCTTTCTTTTTTCATAATCATCGAATTTAGCTTTCCATGAATTTTCCAATTTTGTCATCTCCTCCTGCCATTCGGCAATCAGAGCATCGAGCTTCTTCTGGGCGTCCTGTGCATCTGAAAGTTTGTCCATAATTGCATCAGAATCGATGAATCCTATTTTAAGCTGGGCATTTAGTTCGGTATATCCCGCAAATATACAGATCAGACTTAGAACTAAAACAAACTTTCTCATAATGATATTCCTTTAATTATTTTCCTCTTTTGAGTTTATCGAGGACTTTGAAGGTGATGTCATACTGATCATCAGCATGAAGCAGAATAGGGAAATTTTCGTTTTTATCAAAAACAAATGACATACCTTCAGCCTTCGATACATCTTCGATCGCTTTTCTTATTTTCTCCCTGACAGGGGCAAAGAGTTCTTCCTGCCTTGCATATGCTTCGCCATTAGGCTGGCCGAATTTCATCTGGCGGTATTTTTCCATGTTCTGCTGTTTAGTGACGAGAATCTGCTCAGATTCTTTCCTTTTGTCAGGAGTCATCGTCTGCGCCTGCTGCTGATAGCTGTTATATGATGTCTGCAATTCATTCTGCATACTGTCCAGAACTGTCTGCCATTTAGCGAGCATTGCATCGAGATCGCTCTGAACTTTTATTGCTTCAGGCAACTGTTCGAAGATGGTCTGTGAATTTACAAATCCCATTTTTTGATTGCCCTGGGCAAGAACAACAGCTGACGCCGCAAAGAATAAAACGATTGTAATTATTGTTTTTCGCACTATAACCTCATTAAATTATTAAAATCCGCGCCCGAACTGGAAATGGAACATCCACTGAGGATCGGCGCCATCCACAGCCTTTCTGTCAAAACCGTAACCGTAATCAAAGCCGATAAGACCGATTGGATTTATTAGTATTCTCGCTCCAAATCCAACTGATCGTCTAAGTTTCGAAAAATCTGTTTCCTTTAAGCTGAAAAAAGTATTTCCCGCCTCAGCAAAAGATAACAAATAAATCGGGATTGGGTCAAGGGCTAGCGCTCCTCGTAATTCGACAGTATATTTTGTTGAAACCCTTCCACCAATAATATCACCATTCACGTTACGCGGTCCCACAGACCTGTCGTCGTAACCTCTGAGCGGAGTGGTTGCTATTATCAGACCGTTACCGCCCATGTAGAAGAATTCGAAGGGCTGTATTGTTGTTCCGGATCGCAATTCATCGAGATATCCCACATTGATGCCTGTATATAGAGCTATACGGTTTGAATTGAGAAGTCTCTGATACCATTCCGAAGCAAATTCAATTTTATAATAATCAACATCGCCGGGCAACAATGCGCCGCCGGACAATTCACCATTGAGAGAAACCTTGGAACCCTTAGATGGAAAGATCGGATTATCAAGATCGGTTCTGCTGATTGTTGCACCGAGTGTGTATTGTCGTGAAATGCCTTCAGCATAAAAAGACCGCCCATCAATTACGTCATTATACTGAAATCTGAAAAGACCCTGAATATAAAAATAGTTATCAGGCCATTTAAGCCGGCGTCCAACACGAACTGTTCCACCGGACTGCCTGAGATCATAAACGTACCTCTGTCTGGTATCGAATACCTCAAAGCCGACCAATGTCGGCGTATCCATAAACCATGGTTCGGTAAATCCAAGAGTAAATGTTCTGAAATAATTGCCGACACCGAACTGCCAGTTGAAGTTCAGAATCTGACCACCGCCAAGCTGAAATGGTTCAGTAATTGAAAAATTAGTAAGAGTCACTCCAATTGAGCCGCTGAATCCAAATGCTCCGCTATAACCGATGGATGCATTAAGATAATCACTCGATTTTTCTTCAACCGAATAGATCAGATTTACGGTGCTGTCATTTGACGGACGGGGATCAACTCCGGTCTGGTACAGTTTTTCGACATTAAAATACTGGAGGTTGGCAAGCTGCTGAATACTTCTGAAAATATTATTCCGGCTGAAATAATCACCAGGAACGGTATATAATTCTCTCCGAATTACTTTTTCTTTCGTTTTTGTATTTCCTGTAACATCAACTTTACCTATCCGGAAACGATTATTTTCAGCAATCTGAATATCGATATCGAGCGAATCTTCCCCAATGACAGTTTCAGCGGTTTCCAAACCAAAGGTAAGGTAACCCCTGTCCTGATAAAGGGAGGAAACATCTGTCTGTTTCTCATTAAATCTTAGGTTCTGATTAAATTTCTCCAGATCATATATGTCGCCTTTTTCGAAATCCAGTCGTTCGGACAAAACATCACTTTTAAATACGGTATTTCCGTTCCAGCTAATATTTCTCACTTTATATTGAGGACCTTCATATACATTCAAAAGAACGTCAACAAATTTCTTGTCTTCGCTGTATGAAAGAGAATCCTCTTCAATTCTGAAATCACGGTAACCGCTTTTCCGGTAGAAATTTTCTACCGCGGCTTTATCCTTTTCAAAATCCTCCGTCTTAAAATTCGCAGATGACCAGAATCTCCACCAACGGTCCTCTTTTGTTTCAGCAAACTCATCCTTAATGTCATCTGAATCAAAAGCTTTGTTCCCTAAGATTTTAATTTCACGCACTGTAACCTCATCCCCTTCTTCGATCTTCCACATAAGCAGCGTTCGGGATGTTATTTTCGGAATAATATTCGATGGTTTATCCGGGTCAAAATCATAAACTGTCTCATATTCCTGAGTAAGATCAGTTTTTAATCGCCAAGTAACAGTGATTTCATCATCAGAAGTATCTGCAGCAAAAAATTCATAATGATGAGGAGTTATTTCAGCATTGAGATAACCTTCCTCTTCATATAGAGCTTTAATTTTATTCTTTATTCTGAAAAGTTCCTGTGGTTTCAAAGTCTGCCCGGGAATAAGTTCGGCTTCCTTAAGGATTTCATCTTCATCAATTTCATCCTCGCCTTCAATAACAACCTTTTCAACCCTGTCGTGTTCTTCAACTTTAATCATCAGAAACACACCATTATCAACACGTTTATCGATTACGATCTGAACATCCTTAAATATATTGAGTGACCATAATCGGTTTACGGCTTTTTGTAGCTGATCTCCGTTAGTCTGAACTTCATCGCCTACACGTAGCCCACTGCTTGCTATTACAGTTGATGCATCAGCAGATCTGTTCCCTTCCACAGCAATTCCGAGTATTTTATAAGATACTGTCGTCAGCTGTGCTTGAAGCGGAAATGTAAATAATAATAAAAGGAATGCGGTTTTAAGCGCTTTGGGAAAGTTTAGTAACATTATGATTTTTCTTTGGTTTTCTAGTTAACTGCTCACTTACTAAGCCAAATCGTCTTTCTCTGCTCTGATAATCTTTTATTGCCAAAGCTAAATCCTTGAAACCGAAATTAGGCCACAAAACATTGGTTATATATAACTCTGAATATGCTATCTGCCATAAAAGGAAATTACTGATCCTGTTTTCACCACCACTTCTGATGAGCAGATCGGGATCAGGTGTATCGCTAAAACACAAATTTTCAGAAACGATCTGATCGGTGATATTTGAAATATCCATTTCACCGCTTTTTACTTTACCGGCGATTTTCTTAACAGCCTCGGTAATATCCCACCTTCCGCTATAGCTGAGCGCAAGATTAAGAGTCATCTGAGTGTTGTTTTTTGTTTTTTCCATAGTTGCCAGAAGCTCATCCTGGACAGATAATGGTAAACTACTTAAATCACCTTTTGCTGTAACTTTTATGTTGTTTCCGTGAAGTTCTTCGGTTTCATTCCGAAGACTCCTGACGATAAGCCGCATAAGAGTATTGACTTCGTCTTCAGGTCTTCTCCAGTTTTCTTTTGAAAAAGTGTAAATAGTAAGATGTTTTATTCCGATATGCACACACGTTTCAACAATCTCACGAACTGTCTCAACACCACGATGATGACCTGCTACTCTTGGTAATCCTCTTTTCTTTGCCCACCTGCCATTACCATCCATGATAATCGCAACATGTTTTGGTACATCAGTATCAAAATTAATTAATCCGTCAATAATTTTCTTATCGGCATCTCTTAATCGTCTTTCCAAACTAAAACTCAAGAAAAATTAATAAAGAATATGAAAAATAAGTTTCACTGCTCTAAATGTCAAGGTAACTTATATTCACATTGCTCTTCAATTGTTCCAGATTGGGCAGGTAATATTTAATCACCCCCTCAAATACTTCAGGATTATTGTCTGGAAATTAGATTTCTGTGCCTGCCGATCGTTTAGTATTAAAGCATTTAACAATAAGATCGCCAATATGGATAAATATTGATCAGTCATAATTTTGATGAAAATGTACCAATGGTATCGAGTAAAAATAATTTGAAATCAATATATGAAATAGTATTTAATGCCAGCTATGATAATATATTTATCAAAATATGAAGAATAAAAATGAGAAAAATTCTCCAGGCCTGAATCATTACCATACTCCAGGCTTATAAAAACTGGTTTTATTTTAGAAAACATTTGGCGTAATCAAATAATCCGGCAATGATACTAAGGGTTATAACCTGCAAAGAAAGTCATGAGGGGAAAAGCTGTCTGGGGTAGTAACATCATTTTATATTATTTCAAATAATATTTTGCTGCAAAATCGGGATGCAGGATATGCATATAATAAAACGATCGAAATCAGAAATAATACTCCCAATATCAGCAGGATAAAATTCCTGATCAAAAAAAAACTATGAAAACATCAATTTCTCCCGGGTAACTGGACAAGTTTTATCTGCTTCCGGATAATTGGGTCTAACTGCATCAATACTGTTTTTGCTTCAAATAATTCAGTTGAATTCACCCCAACAAACAATTTTATTTCATTGGCCGAATACCGGCTATTCCTCATTGTAAGAAATTTCAGCTTTTCGGGTAATTTCTTATCGTTAAGATCCTCCTTTGTAATAATTAGCCCGATAGCAATTTTTTTCTTATATCTTGCAACTGCGTCAACTTCATATCTGCCAATTTTATCAGGCTCCGGCAGGTATTTTCCAAATCTGCGTGAAATTGTGAGATAACCATTTCTCCAAAAATGGCTGACAATTTCATCGACATTTTCTCTGTGGTGATAAATCATTTTATCCTCCTATTTTGCAAGAATCAGCAGCATTCCAAAAAGTTTTTTTCTTGATACATTTTTAATAATTTTAATATTGATCATCTTTGAAAACTCAAATGCCTGAATTTCTCCGTTAGCTAAATTCCTGGCATAAAGATATTTTTTCTCGCCTTTGTGCAATTCAATCGAATCAGGTTCAACTTCAAAATGCTCAAGATTATAAAGAAATTTAATTTTCTGATAATTATTTATAGCAGCCTGAAGAATTTCGGTTTTCATTTTTCCCCCGGAATAATTAATTAAACATCCTTATGACAGCGACTACCTTGCCAGCTATTGAAAAGTCCTCCCTCCCGGTTACAGGAATCGGCTCGTAATTTTTATTTTCCGGCATCAGATAGTATTCACCATCTTTTTTGAGAAAGCGTTTCAAGGTGGCTTCATCCTGGAGTTTAGCAACAACAATATCTCCGTTCTGATATTTTTCCTCACTGTTCGCTATAACAATATCCCCTTCAAAAATGCCGGCATCGATCATACTATCACCTCTGACTTTAAGACCAAAGCACTTTGCTGCATTTTTCAAAAGAAAATTGTCTATCATTATCCGCGTATCTACATTTTCCTCAGCAAGCAAAGGATAGCCTGCTGCTATTCGTCCTATGACTGCAATTTCTGTAACATTGCTTTCATTCTTTTCGGAATATTTGTTTTGCTGGACTGATATTGTTCTGCTGAGATTGTTACCGGTTTTTAGAAACCCTTTCCTGACCAGAGAGTCAACATGTGTTTTAGCCCCATTCACCGAAGCCATATTAAATTGTGTGGCAATTTCACGCAGTGTAGGAGCGTAATTATTGTCCCGGATAAAATTTTCAATGAAGGTTAGAATTTCAATTTGCCTGAGTGTTAATTCTTTTTTCATAATAATACTGTAATTTTGTACAGCACTAATATACTGTACAAAAGTACACTTGTCAAGCAAAAATGTATTTTTTTATGTATAATTAGGTTTTAGAAGTATGATCTGACTAAGTTTGAAATTAACTTGTAGGATCGGGAATTTCAAGAGGAATGATCAATTCGAACTCAGAACCCTCGCCCAGCTTACTTCGAAGTATCAAATCTGCATTGAGAATTTCAACATAGTTTTTTACTATAGATAATCCTAAACCAGAACTAGCTTCACCTGCGGTAGGAACAGCCGAGAGTTTTGTGAAAGGTTTGAATATTTTTTGTTTATCATCTTCCGAGAAACCAGGACCGCTATCCTTGACAATCAGGCTGACTTTATCCGGAAGTATCGTTATTTTAACTTTAATTTCTTTGCATATCGGAGAATATTTAATTGCATTACTGATAAGATTCTCCAATATTTCATCAAACAGAGTACGATCTGTAATTGCATTAATCTCCTGCTGATCTGGACATTCAAAAACAAGGTTCTGCTGTTTTTTTATAGCGGTGCGATTAAAACTTAATACTATTTTCCGTGCTGCCTTTACAATATCAAACGATTCTTTTTCGCAACTTATATAATTTCCTTCGAGCCTGCTATATGTAAGAATCTGGCTGATAAGCTCGTACATCCTTTCGGCTGCCTCACTTATATAAGTTACCATTTCTTTATCTTCCGCATTCAGTTCACCGTCCTCAAGGAGAGCCGTTGCGAAACCATCTACAGCGAATGCCGGATTTTTCAGATCATGGGATACGATTCTTAAAATCTCAAGTTTCTGACGATCCGCCTCTTCAGCCTTGCTCCGTAATAATTTTTCTTCCTGTACAGCTCTTTCAGCCTGCTCTTTTGCTGCCCTCAAACTTGATGTACGTTCCTCCACCATTGCCCTGAGCGTTTCTTCTCTTCGTTTGATAAGGATTATTTTTGATCGGGAAAGTAAAAGAACAGCTAAAAGTATAATCCCAAATAGTAAAAGATAAAACCAAAAAGTCTCAATAAATTTAGCTTCAACAGAAAACTTAATGAATGCCGGTTTAATTGAAGCGCTGCCTGAAGAATTTCGTGCGGTTACCTCAAATGTATAATCCCCGTAAGGCAATTTAGTAAATCTGACTTCACGATTCTTACCGATTTCAATCCAATCAGGACCAATTTCTCTAATCCGGTATTTAAATTCGACATCATTTGGTGTATTGTATGACACTGCTGTAAAGGCGATACGGAATGATGGATGGTCGGGTGGTAAGACTATCATGTCAGTTGGATAATAAGTAGAATCAGTCGCAAAGAGATTTTCAATTTGAACCTCAGGCGGACTTTGATCTTTCGGTAACAAGCTGATATCAACAATAACCGGACCATTGAATGATGGAAACCATAGGTTACCCTCTTCATCGCACATCCAGCTTGGCTGACATCCGCCATTAAATTCAACATTTTTTAATCCTGATTCAATACCATACGAAATTGAATTGATTTTATTCTTCTTACTATCGAGAAACGCATTGATATCTGTCTCCTTAACTCTAAAAATTCCATTATTCGAAGTAAACCAGAAATTGCCTTTGCTATCCTCCGTCACCGCCGAAATTATGTCGCTGAATAATCCATCACGGGATGTTATTCTTGTAAATTTATCACCAACTTTAATTCGAAGACCATTCCCATAAGTTCCAACCCAAAGACGGTCATGCTTATCAATGTAAAGTGATCTTGCGCCGGTTGCATTTGCTTCAGAAACGAGTTTAAATGTACCTTTCTCAAAATACAAAAGCCCCGTCGTAGATGCTATCCACAACCTCCCTGTGTTGTCTTCAAGAAAGTAATTATAAAAATTATTTTTTTTCTGGAGTGGATAAAAATAATGGAATTTTCCCCCTTCATTGCATAGAATTGCGTTTACAGAACCAAACCAGATACGTTCGTGACTATCTGTATAAGCAGAAAGAAAGTTCAATGAAGTTTTGTTATAAAACTCTTCATAATAATTTTTAAATTGTTGACCGTCATATCGGAAAATTCCATTTCCATTTGTCGCCAGCCACAAATTGCCACTGTTATCTGTGGTTATTCCCCACACAGGAGTGGACTCCATTTCGGTCCCCTGAAAATTATCAATACCATTTCTGGTTATCTTTGCTAATCCTGCATTACACCCTGTCCAAATAATCCCATCGGCGGTTTTAAATATTGGATAAGTATTTAGCTCGCGGTATCCATAACTTTTATCAACTGGGTAAAGAAATCTCTTCCGAATACGATATAGACCATTAATTTCGGTACCAATCCACCATTCATTGTTTTTATCGCAAAAAATATCTGAAAAATTAGAAAGAGGAATATTATTTTTATTGGCTACATCACTTATTTGCCCATTTTTTATAATGACTATTTTATTATCACGCAACATTCCAATTAATTCTCTTTCGTTGCCAAATATTCTAATGAAGGAATATTGTGAAAAAGTTCTTTTGGCTGCTAATATTTTATCGAAAGAAATCGCAAATTTTAATTCACCATTAATTATATACCAGATTCCTTCTTTATTGGAATAAATATTAAATTGATACTCATTCTCAATTTTCTGAGTTTTAATAATTCTACCTTTATGGACTAAAATATTTTTATAGTCCGTACTGATGATAACAGAATCTTTATAATTCGTCATAAAAGGGAAAAAAAGTGCTTTCTCATTGCACTGGCTGTCACGATAATAAATCGGATTTAAATTACCCCCAGCAAAGAAATAAATCGCACTATCGCCTCGAATATATGCATTGTTCTCTTCGTCAATAAGCAAGCAAGAAAGAGATTGATTTTTAGAGGGGAATAAATCTGTTATATCCTGGAAGTTTCGCCCATCAAAAAGAAGTAGTTTCCCCAGATCTGTTGAAATCCAAATTTTGTCTTTGTGATCTACACGAAGATAAGTTATCCGGTCAGATCCTAAGACAGGGTATTCTTTTGAAGAAAAAAGCTTGAAATTTACTCCATCGAATCTGACAAGCCCTCCATAAGTCGCAAGCCAGAGAAAACCTTTACTATCCTGGTCAATTTTATTAACGGAGTTCTGTGGGAGACCTGTACTTGAATTCCACGATGAAAAGATAAAAGATTCTGACGGATTAAGATTCCTTAACCCCTTCAATATTTCGGGTTGACCAAAACTTGAATTGGAAATTATTGCCCATAGAAAAAGCGAAGCAAATCGACTGCAGATTAAATACCTCACGGTACTTTTCAAAAATACTCCCAGAAAAATTAATGATATCTGCTTGTTTCTAATCTAAGTCTACTATCAACAAATTGCAAGTTTAAAATATCAGGAAATCAACCACAACTAATTTTATTATCCATATACGCCTTTTAGCTTGGGATGAAAGTTAAGAAAAAATGCTCTCTGTAAAACAGTTATAAAGTACTTCTCGCACCGTTAATAACTTATTATATTTTAGCGCTATCTTCGCATAGAATTTAGTATACGTCAAAGTAGCTTAAAAGTAAAGTCAAATGTTGCCCGATATTAATTCACCTTACAAAATTAATTAATAATGTATGTTGCTGTATTTATTCGCTATGGCCCCATAATTTTAAGATTCGAGGTTAGTCTTCAAAAAAAAAGCCGATGCAGGTTTTTCCTGCATCGGCTAAAAATATCGTAACATGGCTTTTTCATTAATCTATAAAAGTGATCCAGCCAAATCTGTCCTCGATTCGACCATACTGGATGTCCGTGATTTCTTTATATAATTTCCTGCCAAGTTCGCCTGCTTCCTCTTCAGAAAACTGTAAGAGTATATCTCCATATTTGAGGCGCCCGATAGATGATATTACAGCAGCGGTTCCACTGCCGAATAACTCCATCAGCCTGCCTGATTTATAGCCTTCAATAACTTCCTGAATAGCTATTTTTCTTTCTGTAACGTTATATCCCCAATCCTTCAGAATCTGAATTACAGAATTGCGCGTTACCCCAGGCAGAATCGACCCAGACAGTGCGGGAGTAGCAACTTCGTCTTTGAAATGGACGAACATGTTCATAGTGCCAACTTCTTCAATATACTTTTGCTCGATTGCGTCGAGCCATAAAACCTGTGTAAAGCCCTGCTCTCTTGCTTCCTTCTGGGCCGCAAGGCTCGCAGCATAATTTCCGGCTGCTTTACACTCTCCAACACCCTTTCTCACGGCTCTGACGTATTTGTCCGTCGCCATAATCGGCACAGGTTTGAATCCCTCGGGATAATAAGCGCCCACCGGACTTAAAATGACTATCAGCTTGTAAGTTTCTGATGGTCTTACACCGAGATAAGGATCGGTTGACATCATCATCGGACGAATGTATAAAGCATGTCCGGGTTTTCTGGGTATCCAGTCCCGATCAATACTTATAAGCTCTTTTATAGCATTTAGAACAAATTCACCGTCAAATTCCGGCATAATTAGCCGTTTTGCAGAATTGTTCATTCGCTCCATATTTTTTTTAGGGCGAAAAAGTGCTACCCGTCCATCATCTCTGATATAGGCTTTTAATCCTTCGAATATCTCCTGCCCGTAATGTAAAGCCATCGCTGCAGGATTAACCGAAATTGGGCCATATTTTTTTATTGCTGCTTTGTACCAGCCACCCTTTGCTTCATCATAATCCATTTCAAACATATGGTCTGAAAACATTCTTCCAAAAAGTAATTTTTCTGGTAATTCAACTTTTGATTCTCGTTTTACTATTTGATAATCGATACTTATCATACAATGCTCCGATAATAAATCAATGGTCTGTTAATGTTTAAAATAAAAATGCCCGGTGAAAACCGGGCATCAAAAATCACTAAAGGTCATAATAATGCCAAGAATATTAAGAATAATATATAGATTAATCCCTGACATTTTTCTCCCTGGTGAATGCATAATTGCTAAAATCCCTGTATAAAGATAAAAAAAAAGGGGGAATTATCAATAATTCGGATATTTGATTATATTAGCTATATAGTGTAAATATGAAGGGTAAGGTCATAAATGAATTTTAGCAGAATCGGACTGGCAGTCACTTTTTCGCCGACCGGAGTAGCACTTTTATCTGAAGCATACAGACTCTCTGAACTGCTTGAGGCAGATCTTGTCCTTCTCCATGTTGGAGAGAGGGGTGAATCACCTGAAAATAAACTGAAAGAAATGATCATAAAAGCTGGTATAAGCGATGGTAAATATGATCTCATCTGGGCAAAGGGAGACCCCGTCAGGGCAATACTCAGTGCAGTGTCAGAAAATAATATTGATTTGCTGCTTATGGGTGCTCTCGAAAAAGAAAAGTCAATCAATTATTACCTCGGTTCAATCGCACGAAAAATAATGAAAGAAACAGTAAGTTCTATTTTGATTTTCACATCGCCATCAGAGAACCCGGAGGAATTTGGAGAAATTTTTGCTGTAACCAACTATTTGGAAGGATGTGAGAAAGTCATTTCTACGGCTTATAACCTTGCTAAAGTCGGAAAAAGTCCGAGTCTGACCGTTATAAGAGAGTTTCAATTGCCAGGTCTCGGCATTACTGTTTCTGATTCCGGCGATCTTGAGGAAATTGAAAAAAATCGCGAAAGGTGGATCGCTGAAGAAAAGGAAAAATTGAATTTTTTTCTGCTCGAGCTTAATATCTCCGATCCAGACATAAAAAAAGTTGTGTTGTTCGGCAAAGAAGGCTGGGTGGCTAATGAATACGCTAAAGAAAAAAATGCAGGTTTACTTGTAGTTAGTGCTCCAAAAAGAAAACCTGGAATCTTTGACCGGATCTTCACTCATGATTTTGAGTTTACAATTAAAGAATTACCCAAAAGACTTCTGATAATTAAATAGTATGGAAAATCTGGGTTCATCGGAAGTAACACGTTTTTTGATTGCTATTTCAATTATGCTTTTTCTTGGCAGAACTTTTGGAGAACTATTCCGCCAGATTAAACAGGCAAGCGTTATTGGAGAAATTATTGCCGGTATTCTTTTGGGGCCAACGCTTCTGGGTTCATTTTTCCCGGAATTTCAGGATTGGCTGTTTCCTACATCCGGTGTACTCGCAATTGCAATTGATTCGATAACCACTCTTTCGGTAATATTCCTTTTATTAGTTGTCGGGTTCGAAATTGATCTTTCGATAGTCTTACAACAGGGTAAAGCGGCTCTGATTATCGGACTGACAGGGATGATGGTACCCTTTATTATAGGTTATGGAGTTGCTTTCGGTTTCCCGCGGATCTTTGGCGGAGACGAAAACTCCAATTATATTTTCTTCTTTTTCATAGGCATTTCACTTGCCATTTCTGCGCTGCCCATCATCGCCCGCACATTGATGGATCTTAATCTTTTCAAATCGAAACTCGGCATGACCATCATGGCGGCAGTAATTTTTAATGACTTTGCAGGCTGGCTCGTGTTCTCTGTTTTTCTCAGTCTTATCGGGACAAAATCGCATTCGCTTGAGATACATAACACAATCTTGGTGACTTTGCTTTTTGTGATGTTTTTATTGACCATCGTCAGAAAAGGTATCCACAAATTTTTACCATGGATTCAGAGTCGGCTCTCCTGGCCTGGAAGTACAATAAGTCTTCTTATGATTCTGACACTATTATCAGCAGCTTTTACAGAAGTGATTGGAATTCATGCCATTTTCGGAGCATTTATTTTTGGTATTGCGGCAGGAGATTCAGTTCATCTTAAAGAAAGAACAAGAGAAATCCTGAATCAGTTTGTGACAAACATTTTCGCGCCTTTATTTTTTGTTTCGATAGGTTTACAATTCAATTTTATTCAGTCTTTTGACCCGGTAATAGTTGCTGCTGTCCTTATTTTCGGCAGCCTTACCAAAATTATCGGTTGCGGACTGGGTTCAAGAATTGCAGGTTTTGGAAAATCTGAGAGCTTAACAATAGGGTTTGCAATGAACGCAAGAGGACTTCTGGAGATTGTGCTGGCTCTTGTTGCTTTTAATGCGGGGATTATTACAAGTGAATTAATTGTTGCTATTGTTATTCTTGTGCTTTTTAGTTCTGTAACCTCCAGCCCGGCGGTTAGTTATTTCGCAGGCTCAGTGAAAATCTTTTCAATTAAAGATCTGCTGGATGTAAGGAATGTTATTTTCACAGACATCAGAGATAAAAAAATCTAATAAGAGAAATGTGTAATGCCGCGGCTCAGAAAACAAAACTCAGACCAATCGAATTATTCACTCTCGTCTGGGGAAGAGAAGAACAATTGCCGACAGGAATTCAAAATTATCTTGCTATTCCTCATGCAAAAGTTGATATCCAGAGACCCGTGCTGCTTATCTATATATTAAAGGAAACTATTGACTTCCAGGCATTCGATGATAAAGGTTCAAGAATCATCTGCCTGCTCCGCTCACCGGCTAATAATCCTGAAATTCAATTAAATATGCTGGCTCAGTTAGCCGAGATTTTCAAAGATCTGAGTTTCTCTCAAAAAGTCCTCGAAATGAAAACCCCTTCTGAACTGATTTCGTTTATCCGGGAACATATTTAATTTACCTCGTAAAATATCACAATCTTTTTTTGTAAAATTGATATAATTTTTAATATTTTTAGTTGGAGTATTATGAAAGGAAATGATCAGATTATTTGAAAAAATAGGTCAAAAAACTTTAGAAGTCCTGGAGGAGATTGGAGAAGTAATTATTCTTCTTCTTAATATTTTCAGATTTTCCCCCTCGATAGCCAAAAACAGAAAACTTTTACTGTTCCAAATGGAACATATAGGAGTTAATTCACTCCCTCTCGTGGTGATAATTGCAGTTTTTACTGGAGCAGTTGCTGCCTGGCAGGCAGCATATCAATTGCAGGGCTTAGCGCCTCTCTCATTCCTTGGAACTGCCACAAGCCGGGCAATAATAACTGAACTCGGTCCCGTTCTTACAGCAATCGTAATTGCCGGAAGAGTTGGCGCTTCAATATCGGCAGAACTCGGTTCTATGAAAGTAACCGAACAAATTGATGCACTTGAAACAATGGGCATAAGTAGTGTCAGGTATCTTGCCGTTCCACGTTTTTTTGCCACAATCACCATGCTGCCAATTCTTGTAATTTTTGCGAATGTAATAGCTGTTTTCGGTGCCTACCTTATTTCAAATTATTTTCTTGGTGTATCCTTCGATGTATTTTTTTATTCGGTTAAACGATTCTTTTTCTTTGGTGATCTCATTTTTGGTATGATCAAGGGCATGATTTTTGGAGGTGTAACTGCTTTAATCGGCTGTCACATCGGTTTTAAAACTGAAGGAGGGGCAGAAGGTGTGGGGAACTCCACTATTCGTTCTTTTGTTCTTAATTCTGCATTAATCCTTGTTCTGGATTATTTTCTCTGGAGCCTTATATTTTAATAATTTTATGAAAAAACAGAATTTGCTAATTACAGAAATCGCAGAAAGAATTACCGCTTTGTTATTGATTATCAGCCTTTCTCCTCTGCTTTTTTTAATTTTTGTTATTCTCTATTTTAATCTGAAAGAATTACCGCTTTTTATTCAGAATAGAGGTCTTACGCTCAACCGTTCACGATTCCGGATAATAAAATTCAGGACTATCAAAAGTAAGGACTTAATTAACTCACACAGATATCCTGATGATGATATTTTCTTCAAAAACCATCTGATTCCACATATCTCAGGTTTTTGCAGAATTCTAAGACTTACCGGACTTGACGAACTTCCTCAGTTATGGAATGTCATGAATGGTACAATGAGTTTTGTCGGCCCAAGACCATTAATGGTAAGTGATTTAAAGATAATGAAAAGGAAATTTCCCGCCTATTATAAATTACGCAATACACTCAGTTCAAAACCTGGAATTACGGGGCTTTGGCAGGTAGCAGGAATTAGAAGCCTTGGCATCTCAAATCTTATACAGCTTGAACTCGTTTATGACAGATACCGTTCATTTTATATGGATATCAGGATTATTCTCGCAACTTTCCCCGTTTTTCTTTTCGCAAAAAATTCTGATTCTATCCTTAAAAAGAATCTCTCTTATTTTGAAAAAATTATTAAAAATTATTCTCAAAAGAGCATATTGAAGGGTATGTTAAGCAATTCAAATGCTCTCAATTATTATGAAATTTCCAGATCAGTCATAGATAAAGATGGGAATATTTCATTTACCACTGATTACAACGAGACAAAAAAGCGTTTAAGTTTTCCTGAGGATAATTAGGTTACAACTCTCTCATGATTCCTGAAATACAAGTAACCAGCAGATCTGAAGAACAGCAGACAGAAATAAAGCCCCAAAAAGAAAAAATTCGAATTTCTATGCCTGATAATTGGTGGTGTACAATAACCACCTACGATACCAGCCTAACTAAACCAGTCAGTAAAATATTGCCTTTATCACAGGATTCTGCCTTAAATACAGATAATTTGAATCTACCTGAATCCTCCGCTCAAAACATTGAAGATCAACAAATCAGTAAAAAAAGTATTGAAATGCCGGATATCAAAGTTGTAAAAAAAAGAAGTGAAGTTTTGCTTTTATTTGCTGCATTAATCACATCCGGGTTAATAATTTGGCTGATTTCAATTTTACTTTCATCCATTCATTTAAAAGGTAACTAATTATGGAATTTTCAGAAGTTGTTTCCCGCAGAGCAAGTATAAGAAAATTTAAGGATGTTCCGATCGGTAAGGATCACATTCGGAGAATGGTTGAGATTGCAGGAATGGCTCCAAGTATCAATAATTCCCAACCATGGCATTTTACTGCTGTAACAAATAAAACAGTACTTAAACAGATTTCGGCTGCCGTTAGTCAAAAGATTAAAAATGTTTTTCCTGTTGGTGAATCCGAAAAAGCTGCTGTACTAAGAAACAAAATTGAAAAATTCAGCACATTTTTCGAAAATGCTCCGCTCCTATTTGCACTCTCAACATTAGAATATACGGCGGAAGCAGATGGATTGGATACTCAATCGGGAATCAGTCACGAAAACATCAATCAGATGCGTAATTATCCCAATATTCAGACCATAGGTGCCACAATAGAAAATCTGCTGCTGGCAGCAGTGGATCTGGGATACGGCGCCTGCTGGCTTTCAGGCCCGATGGTGGCTAAAACTGAAATAGAAAGTATTCTCCGAATAGAATTGCCGATGGAACTTTCAGCTTTTGTTGCCGTCGGAGTCCCATTTGAGGAGACCCATAGCAGAAAAGAAAAGAAATCAGTGGATAAAATTCTCAGTATTATCGATTAGCTGTTGACCAGGGTAAACTCTCAAGGTCAACGTTTCCACCGCTCAGAATGACTGAGACAGTTTTACCTGTAAACACCTCACGATTTTCCATGATCGCTGCAAATGGTACAGCCGAGGATGGTTCGATAATAATTTTCATCCTTTCCCATATCATTCTCATTGCGGTGATAATCGAATGCTCTTCGACTGTCATAATTAAGTGTAAACGATCTCTTAGAATATTAAATGTTTTATCGCCAAGTGAAGTCAATAATCCGTCGGAAATAGTCTTCGGGTTAACGGAGGGATAAATAACTCCATCTCTTATCGAACGAAAAGCATCATCTGCGCCCTTCGGTTCACAGCCAATTACGGAGATTTTATCTCCAAAGTATTCTGCTGAAAGTACAGAGCCGCTTAACAAGCCTCCCCCACCAATGGGAGCCAGTAAAAAGTCAGAATTCCCGATCTCCTCAATAATTTCTTTTGCTGCTGTAGCCTGTCCTGCAATAATTGTATAGTTATTATACGGATGTACAAAAATTGCCCCTGTTTTAGCAATCACTCCCTCAAGAGTTGTTTCTCTGGCTTCCAGAGTAGGGGCACAGTAAATGATTTCGGCGCCATATGAAGCAACTGCTTTTTTCTTAATCTCGGGTGCAGTTTCTGGCATCACAATATAGGCTCTCGCCCCGGATGATCTTGCTGCTAATGCGAGCGCAGCAGCATGGTTGCCTGATGAATGTGTTGCAACTCCATTTTTAAGATCTTCCTTATTAAGAGACAGTAGAGCATTGCTTGCCCCCCTGTATTTGAATGCACCGACCTTCTGGAGGTTTTCGCACTTAAAGTATATCCGGCAGCCCATCTCCTTATTAATAGCTGATGATTCAAGAACAGGTGTTTTATGAATGGCTTCTTTTATTCTTAAATGAGCATCCTTAATATCAGATTTTGTCGGAATATTTCTTAGAAAATGAGAATTTATCATTTTATGCTTTTCAATTTCAGTATATTAAATTTTCATAATTTATTTTTTCATGAGTAAATTTAATCGTTTTTATGGTATGATGGTCATTATTTATGACTTGTGGAGTGAAAAAATGGTAAAAAAAATTCTTGCTGGCTTCTTAATTCTATTTATTGTTTTCTCGTGTTCAAATAATGAAAATGATTTTTCTTTAGTTATTCATGGAGGAGCCGGCAGTATTTATGAAGGCAGGTACTCTGCTGAAGAAGAGCAGGCATTCAGAGAAAAATTGACCGAAGCTCTTGCTGCCGGTCATAATATTCTGTTGAGCGGCGGAACCTCTAATGATTGCGTTGAAGCTGTGGTTAGAATTATGGAGGACTCGCCTCTTTTTAATGCTGGGAAGGGAGCCGTTCTTAACGCTAAAGGCAACTGTGAACTCGATGCATCTTTTATGGATGGATCCACCGGGAAAGCCGGAGCTGTCGGCGCAGTCTCTATTGTCAAGAATCCAATATCGCTTTCGAGAAAAGTGATGGAAAAATCTAAACACGTTTTCCTTGTCGGCAAAGGGGCAGAAGAATTTGCGAGAGAGAATAAACTTGCGATTGTTGATAATTCTTATTTCATCACTGAAGAAAATCGAATTGAATTACAGCAAATGCAATTGGAGAAAAGTTCAGTCCTCAATCCTTCCGGGAAGCATGAAAAACTTTTCAGTACTGTTGGCTGCGTCGCACGCGATAAATTCGGGAATATAACAGCAGGCACTTCGACCGGTGGAATGATGAATAAAAAATTCGGGCGTCTTGGCGATGTCCCGGTAATTGGAGCCGGCACTTATGCAGATAATAATTCCTGTGGTATTTCCGCAACCGGACACGGTGAATTTTTTATACGAAACGTTGTTGCTTACGATATCTCTGCACTAATGCGTTATAAAGGACTATCTCTTGATGAAGCCGCTGAGTTTGTTGTTAACAAAAAACTTGTCAGCCAGAAAGGGGCAGGCGGGATTATTGGAATTGATAAAGATGGTGAAATAGTAATGAAATTTAATACGAGCGGAATGTTCCGTGGTTATATTACACAGGACGGTCTCCCGAAAGTATATCTGTATAATGAAAAATAATGTAAAAAAGCCCCAAGTTTAATGGGGCTTTTTTTATGGAAAATCATATCTCCAAATTACATCTCCTGATTATCTTAATAACATCATCTTTTTGGCAGAAATAAATCCCTCACTCTCAATCCGGTAAATATATGCCCCACTGGCAACAGGATTACCTGAATTATCTTTCCCGTCCCACAATAAAGAATGAACTCCTGTGTTTTTCTCAGCACTCAGAAGTGTCCTGATCTCCTGTCCGAGAATATTGAAAACTTTCACAGAAACAAAACCAGAGGATCCAAGGCTGAAGGATATTCTTGTTTCCGGATTAAATGGGTTTGGATAATTTTGGAAAAGATCGTAAGAAATCTCTGCCAAAGTTTCTCTATCGTTCCCAAGTAGAATACCTTCCTCAGGGGTAGGAAGTTTTACTGTGGAATATATTCTGAATTCTCCGGGTTGCAGAGCAATTGGGTCTGATGTATTTGTTATGTTAATACTATCCCCTGAGAAAAAGTTATACCATTTCCCCGGGGTCTGGAAAGCCGGATTAATTGATCCCTGAACTACATCAAAGTTTCCGATGATGTTGATATTCATTGAAGAATGATTCAGCTGAAGTTTTTTCAATTTAGGAGTTGCATCAAAATAATAATCTGAAGTTTCAAAAACATCATACTCTTTCCTGATATTAATCAGCTCCTGGAAAACCCTTAAAAGATAGTGCCTTTCGTAATCATTGAGATAGTCCCAGCGGGGCGGTTTAGGCGTAAGCCTGTCGGCATCCGTTCCGGAAGGCCAGTTGATTGAGTAATCATATCCAAGTTCCCCAAACTGCCATAACATTTTAGGACCAGGTACTGTGAAAAAGAACGCGGCAGCAAGCTTAATCCTGTCAAGAGCAGTCGCAAGATTCTTAACACTGTAATTTCCTGAAGAATTGCCATACTGAAGATTCTTAAAAACAAGACGTTCTTCGTCGTGGCTCTCCATATAGGTCACAAGATTAGGTTCGCTCCATCCCCTCTGCTGATAAGAACCCCAGCTAAGATTCGAATTATAACCCATTGTCGCTTCGTTGTATTCATAATTCATATTACCCCAGAGCATCATTCCGTTATTCGAAAGTTCTTTCTCTTCGGAATTATCTGCAAAGTGTTCGAGAATTATAAAGGCATCGGAGGAAACACTTCTTATGTGAGTTGAAATCCGTTTCCAGAGATTTATTCTCGACTGATCGTAATTTCCCCAAAGTCCGACGTTATCTCCGCTATATACCTGTGTGAAACCTTTTGAAAGATCAAACCGGAATCCATCAATTTTGAATTCAGTCAGCCAATAAGAAGTCACCCTGTCAACTAATTTTTTCGTTTGTCCCGATTCATGGTTAAAATCATATCCCACGTTAAAGGGATGCCTTGCGGTAACGTTCAGCCATGGATTTTGTGTGGTTGGCGGTCCATAGCTTCCGGATGAATAAAGCCTGACAAACGGAGACTGTCCGAAAGTATGATTCAAAGCAATATCTATAATTACAGCAATCCCCCTCAAATGGCATTCATCTATGAACTCCTGAAATTTTTCCTTTGTCCCGTAATACTTATCAACTGCGAAGTAAAAGGAAGGATTATATCCCCAGCTCTCATTACCCTCAAACTCATTGATCGGCATTAATTCGATTGCATTCACACCGAGGCTTTCGAGATATGAAAGAGTATCTATTAAAGTCTGATAATTATGCTCGGTAATAAAATCCCGAAGCAGCAATTCATAAATAACAAGATCAGTTTTTTTTGGTTTCTGAAAATCAGTTACCTGCCAGTTATATGGCTGGCTTCCCGGCATCAGGACACCAACTGCTTCAGTTGTTTTTCCTTTAGGATATAGTTTAAGCCCGGGATAAGTCGTTGAACTGATGTAATGATCATTATAAGGGTCCAAAATCTTTTCTGAATAAGGATCTGCAATTCTCAGATTCCCATCGACAAGATACTGGAAACCATATTCTTCTCCCGGCTGCATCCCTGTAATTTCAATCCAATATGTAGAATCATCGGGGGTCCGTTTCATAAAATAGGCCGGATCAGCTTCCCAGTTATTGAAATCACCAATTACAAAAACGAATTCCTTAAATGGAGCAAACAATGACAAGGTAGCTGAATTTCCTGAAGTATAAGTGATTCCTTCGCGAATCCCATTTGGCAAGGGCTCAGTTACAATATCCGGGATTATTACGTAATAAAAAGAATCAGCGGCAAAAATATTGCCATTTTCATAAGCAACAACTTTGACCCATTTTTTGCCATTTTCAGTTACAATAAGATCATAATTAAGTGAATCGTTGCTCACCTGATAAATCAGGTTTCCATTGACCAATAATTCAAGAGAGGTTGTAGTTTCTGAAGCAACGGCTGAAACGTTTATAGTATCACCAATTTCAGCAAAATATGGCTGGAAAGAAGGAGTGATTATACTCACACCAAGATATAAGGGGAGAAAAATATCGCCGCCAGCGGATGTTTTCCCTTCTTTGTAGCTGCCTCCAACCAGTTCTCCGCTCCGGAAAACAAAAGCCATTTCGAGTATTTCCTCGTTGGCTGGAACGTTATAATATCCCCGGATAGATGGTGTAATCCTTAGCACCCATTTATCGTTACCAAGGGATTCAAGTTTAGTTTCGGGCGAATTCTGTGCCCAATTAGTTTTTACATATTTCCAGTCACTGGGTCCGGAACTAAGATTTGTAATGACCCCGGTATGGGCATATACTGTACCGGTATAGCCCATCAATCCCTGATTCCCTTCGGATGCGTCAAAAATTATTTCAACGGAATCTCCTGAAGTAAGATAAACGGGATTCCAGTTAAGCAATTGTGCCTGAAGAGATATTGCTGTTATTAATGCAGCAAATAATAATTTCAAATTCATTCCCTTCTCTTCCTTTAATAAATTATTAAAACACTATATTTTTATAACAATACAAATTAAGTCAAAGTTTACAATCGTTAATCAAACAGAGTCCAGAAAAATCCAATTCTGATAGAAAATCCTCTTCCCGGATAATAAGGCAATAAAAAGTACTTATTTCCTGTAATGTTTTCAGCAATAAAAAAAATGGTTGCGTCTTTTTGAATCTCACCAAAAGCAAAAAAGTCCAGCGAGTATCCCCCTCCTTCAGGTGAGGATTTGAGAGCTGTAATTGAACCGTCAGCAGATTTTGAAAAATGGACTGGAAAAGCATTTTCAAAATCGTAAAAATAGTATTTTGTCCTGCCGGAATAATTAAAACTCAGCCCAGTTTTCAAATCAAGATTTCCGTTAAAAAGGCTATCCCTGTAATATATACTTGATCTCAATGTTACTCGTGGACTAAAATGATCAAACATATCGGAAGTACCAGGAATATGCTCAAACTCAATACCGGCAAAAACAGGTTTCAATGCAATTTTTGTTTTAAGACCAATGCCATGATAATTGCGTGAAATCATCGAAAAACCATCCAACTCAGTGGAAATCAGTGAATTGTTTTCATTAAAATAAGCGTATGGGGCATTCATTCTATGTCTGTTGAATACTGTTGCACTCATTTCAATTGAGGATGATACAAATCCGGCTTCAAATACCTGAGCAGAATGCGTCTCTGATTTTTGCTCAACAGAATAAATACTTTCGATAAATGAATTATCTCTGACAATATACGATGATTCAAAAGAAAGGAAAATATTCCGGGATAAGGAATACGAAGCCAGGATGCCCAAAGCAGGATAACCTTGTTTGTTTTTTAATAATTGCTTATAAGATCCGCCAAGTTGGAATCCGCCCAATTCAAAAGAAACAGCGCCGCCGCCAAATAATAAGTTATCTACAAATGAGTATTGCCCACGCTCTAATTTATTTTTTTCGTAACCACCGGCTAATATGAAATCAAAAAATGAATATTTCAACCTGCTTCGGTATGAGGTTCCAAAACTCGCGGATTTAGTGTCACGAATATTTACATCAAAATAAGGAATGGCGGTCCTTTCGTTTTGCCTGAATTCCTGTAATCCTTTCGAGAAATAAAGATTCAGCTCTGATGAAAAATATTCTGATAATTCTGCGATAAACTTAACACCACCTTCATTTCTGAAAGTTTTCATGTATCTTGAAGAAAGCCCGTTTGCCTCAGGAAAAAGAACAGGCGCCTGCAAATTATCGTACATTAACTCCTCAGCATCTTCCTCGCTGAGATATTTTCTGAGGCTGTCCATATATACGCCCCCGCTGAGTTTAATATCTGCACGGGAAAAAAGGTAACTTCCCTTTAACGAAAATTTATCATTGACGAAATACTGAATAGCCGTCCGAAAATTCCACTGTCCATATTCTGAATTTTCAAATCTCCCATCTGCCGAATAGTTTGTAATCTGGAACTTTCCGGTGATCCTCGGACTCAGGAACATCCCCAGAGAAAGATCTACGGCATCTTCGCCATCGGGACCCTGAAAATAATTTATTTCTGTTATTGGTCTTCCAGGGATACGATCAAATTCATCAATCAAAATCGTAGCAGGATAGTTCGATGGTGTATAGATATATGAGTAGTGCCCTCCTGGAAGAGTCATAGAATCTAAGAGTCCGGGTGAGAACTGATAGTATCCGGGAATTCCTGAAATCATGTCATAATTGCCCATCCCGTTAAAAACAAGCCCAATATCTCTGCCTGCCAATCCGCGGTATGTTAATATGGAAGGAGTTCCGAAAGCAAAATAATTTTTGATGCCTACTCCTGGTAAAGTAGCTGCAATATCCTCAAATCCCCGGAATGCTGTTTTTCTTAGATCATTTTTTTTGAACAGACCTGAACTTGAAAATGACGGCGACTTATAAAAAACAGGATTAAGCGTATCTGCTTTTGATTCACCAGTCTTGACATTTTTTGATTGACTTTGAACCGAATCCTGTTTTGTAACTGTGGAGTCACTCAAAGAAAAGTATGCAGAAAAATTACCTGGCGCTAAAAAACTAAGAATAAGAAAAAAAACCTGTTTTTTCATCGGAGATTCGTTAAAATTTTAATTTTTAAGTTACCAATCCTTTTTAAAAAAAGTCAATGAACAGACCTGTTTTCGGGATTATTTGCCTTTTTGCTTAAAAAAAACACTGTAAGATATAAATTTATTGACTTCTGAGCGATCATGCTATTGCGAAATTCAATAAAATTTCTTATTTATCATTTAAATATATATAGATCATGTTTTTCAGGGCTTATTTTTCACATAATTAACATTAATTATTCATCAACAAACATAAGAGGTACCATGGGTAAACCAATGACCAAAGGCGATATTGTCGGTGCATTAGCCGAGAAAATGAGCGCCACAAAGCGTGCTTCATCAGATTTTCTGGATGCACTTGTTGAGCTGGCTTATACCGAAGCTAAAAATGATTTTACAATTCCCGGCCTTGGCAAAATAACAGTTGTTGAGCGCCAGAAGAGGAAAGGTCGCAACCCATCAACCGGGAAAGAAATTACTATTCCTGCTAAAAAGGTTGTAAAATTCAAAGTGTCCAAAAAATTACAGGATGCTGTGTTTCCTCCAAAGAAAAAATAAATCAACTTTATTTGGGCAGTCCTGTGAAGCGGGGCTGCTCTGTTTTCAGCTTTTCGAACTATCCGTTTTTTTTCTGCCTCTCGTTTTTTCTGCAATCTCCTTCATACGATCAAGCAATTTAGAATATAATTGTTCATCAATATTTTTTAATATCATTGTCAGCAGACTCTTATTATCTTTAATCATGCGGCTGATCCCAATTACATCGTCATCGGCTGTTCTTAGATAAAATGGTCTGCTTGGTGTTGCATCGAAAATGCCGCCTCTTATTTCCTTGATTTCCTGAAGCTTAATCTCAATTTTCCTCTGTGAAAATGCAAAGTCGTGACAAATCATTTTTTCAGAGTCAAGGTCTATTTTACCTGGGAAAAGAGAATAATTCCTGAGATAGAAAGCATTTACAACAAAGATCATAATTCCATTAAATACTATTCCAATCCAGGCTTTCCAACTTTCCTCCAGCATCAGAACAGATGCTGCAAGATATCCTGCAAAAGCAAGAGTCAGTGGTATATTGAGGTAGAAAAAAATAAATTTCCCTAAAAATCCGTATTTGTATGTTTTCATAGAATGATATATTTGTATGACAATCTCAAATATAATCGATTTATTAATTCGAAACACAATTTAGCTTTGATAATCCCAGGATCAAATTAAAAATCTAAAGACGGAACACAAAATGAAAAAATTTGCTTTCTATTTTATATTATTCACTATCACTGCATCGGTTTTAAAAGGCAGCGAACAAATCCGAAGTTTTGAAGAACTCTTAGCTGCACTTAAAAATGGAAAACAGATCAGAGCAGTAATACATTACGCCAAATGTATTCTTATTGTTGATGGTGAAGAGGAATCAGCTCCTGATGCAATTGGTGGAATGCAGTTGAATACATTCGAGTACTTTGCCCGAATGTCTGTTAGAAATGAGAAGGCATTTATCTCTGCTTCTGAAACTGTTTTAATCTCACATCCTTTTTATGGCTTTGTAAATAATTACGGAAAATTAAGGATTTACGAAGATGGGGCAGTAGAAATAGTAGTAAAGTATCTCGATCCGAAAACATATGAAATAAAAATGGATGAAACATTCAAAACAACAATTAACAATGGCACAGAAGATGGTGCGGCATATTTTTATTTCTAACACTGTAAAGATTCTTGGAATATGTTTTCAGAAAATTGAAAACTTGACCCTTCTGCCAGATAAAGTCGCTTTCGAATATGCTTTTTTCAACAAATTCTAAAATATATAAAAGAAAAATAAAAAAAATCCCGGCTCGCACCGGGATTTTAATACTAATTTTTATATCGAAGCCATTTGGCAACTTCAGCCCAGGAAGGTTTTTTCCCTGTCCTTAGTATCCCGACCCTATAGATTTTTCCGGCAAACGGGAATATTAGAAACATCACGGCAATATTTAAAAAGATACTGACAGCAAACTGCCATAACGGTACATCAACAAGTGTCATCCTGCTCGGCATCACAATGATCGAAGAGAATGGGAACATAGAACTGACTGTTGCAAGTGTATTATTCGGATTGTTAACCATTGAGAAAGTGATAAAAAACGGTATAATAATAAGCATCATTATTGGCAGATTACCAGATTGTGCGTCCTGTGGATTATCAAAAATTGCCCCAAGAGTAGCGTACAAACCGAGAAAAAGAACTAACCCGACCAAAAAGTTAACAAGAAAATACAACAGATGCCCTGCGGTAATAGAAAGAATCAGTTCAGGAGGTAATACAAATATCGATGTGGAGATTATCACCAGCACCGGAGAAAGCCATATTGCCATCTGGACTACACCAATAAGAGCGCTGCCTAAGATTTTTCCCGCCATCAACTCGCTCGTTGATACGCTTGCAAGAATAACTTCAACAATTCTTGAAGATTTTTCTTCAAGAACAGAGGTTATCATCGATTGTCCGGTAAACAAAAGACTGAAATAGAGTAAAAATGCAAAAAGAAATGAGAGTATCCTGTTCCCAACACCTTCTTCTTCAATTTTTTCATCTTCTGTGATCCTGAAACCATCCATATTGACGCGGCTCATCGCATAATTAAGGTCGCCCTGTGATAACTCTTTCGATGAGAAATAATTATCAATCAGCACACTATTAACCGCAGAAGTTATTTTCCCTTCGACACTCCGGCTGTTTGGATTAGTAGAATAATATTTCAATTTTTTGTCAATAGTTGCTGTCGGAGGCACCTGGACAATCCCGGAGAGTTTTCCGCTGAGCATATCAGGTTTGGCATTTTTTAGCAATTCCTCAAATGTCGAAGTATCGGAAACCACTACTCTAATCTGATAACTTCCGTCTTTCACGAAATCCCGCTGATCAAACTCTTTCTGTAATTTTTCAGCAAAATTGGCGTCAGGAACGGCAACCTGCAGGAATGTGTTTTCATCTCCTTCCATTTTGATGAACACAGTTTGCAAAGCTATCATTCCGAACATCATTACGGGAATGAGCAAAGTTGCAATAATAAAAGATTTGCTTAGAAGTTTTTCCCGTATCTCACGTTTTATTACAGCTAATGTTCTGTTATTAAGCATTTTAGTTTCCCCCCGTTGAAGATAAATCGTCCGCAGTTCCGGCAAGTTCCACAAAAATCTCATGAAGCGAAATATCATTGGCATTAAATTTTTTGACCACAATATTATGATCGACCAATAATTTCAGTAATTGCTGACTGGAACTCTCATGTTTCAGTTTTACTCCTGTCGAATTTCCAAAATCCTCGATTTTTTCAACTATTCCGGAATTCCTGAGGAATGCGATATCTCCTTCATAAACAAGACTTACATTCTGCTGGCTGTATCTGTTTTTTATCTGATCGAGCGCGCCGGATAAAATTAGCTGCCCTTTATCAATCATAGCAATACTATCACACATCTTCTCAGCAAAGTCCATCAGATGAGTTGAAAAAATTATTACTTTATTATTCCGTTTCTGCTCAAGGATGATTTCTTTCAAAAGATTCGTATTGATAGGGTCCATTCCCGAAAATGGTTCATCAAGAATAATGAACTCAGGATCGTGTAAAATTGTTGCGATAAACTGAATTTTTTGTTGATTTCCCTTGGAAAGTTCTTCAACTTTCGCCATTGCTCTGGCTCCGAGTTCAAAACGTTCAAGATATTCTTTTGCTTTCTTCTCAACGCTTCTGCCCTTTTTTCCTTTTAATTCTGCGAAATAGAGCAGAGTTTCGAGGACTTTCATTTTTTTATACAAGCCCCGTTCTTCAGGCAGATAACCAACTTTATTCCTGAAATCCTGACCGACTTTAGTTCCCCGAAAAATAACCTCTCCTGAATCCGGGCTGTAAATATCCATCATCATTCGAATAGTTGTGGTTTTTCCTGCTCCGTTTCGCCCAATAAGACCGAAGATCCCTCCCTCAGGCACTTCAAAACTGACGTCCCTGACAGCTTCAATCTTTCCGAACGTTTTCGAAAGATTCCTCACTTCCAATGCCGACATAATATTCCCGTTTATTGATTAAAAAACACTTAATAAATTTTCTCAGTACATAAGTGAACTATTTTATAATGTTAAAATACTAACTTATATTTTTGTTGCAGGCATTTCCCTGCCACCCTGCAACAAAATTAACGAAATAATATTATTCGAATCATCCCTTACAAACTTAAATTTTGCTTCAACACCAATAGATTTGAATATATCCATTTCTTCAGGTACTAACTTAATTGCAGGCTGATTTGTTGCCCTTGCATATAAATTTCCATTCTTCAAAAAGATAGAAATTATGAATTCCGGAGCCAATTGAAATTTTCCACCATAGCCCGCCATATATGATTCAGCCAATTTGTATGGCAAAAATCCTTCAGTTGTTTCTCCTGAATCCTTTAATCTCCTATATACTTCCTCATTCGATTTATCTTTTTCAAGCCATTTCCGGAGAAATTCAATCTCACCTCTTCGATCATAATCAGTTCTTTTTATATCTGCCGCAAGCTTATAATTTTCCGCAAATTCCGGAAATCTTTTTATATTTTCCCTAAGCACCATAATCGCATCATCAGAATACCCGTTATTACTGAGATAATTTGAATATTTTATGAGTTCATTAGGGCTGAATCCGATATATGCTTTCGCCTCCTCCAAAAGCTGATCGACCCTTGACCCGAATTCCGCAGAATCGAGCGGCAGGGAACTTTCGCGCAGTGCATAAGACAGGGGCAGCTTCGGGAATTCGGCTTCTGCTCCGTTAAGAATCCGGAATAATCCCGTCTGCATCTGGCGCATTGGGGCTGAGCCTAAATTGTTCAAAATAATATATACCTGTTTTAACTCAGGGATACGGTATATATATGCAGTAAATCCGTCAATACCCCCTGTGTGATGTTGGATTCCATATTTTGCCCCATTTGAAGGATGCTCCGCCTGCCCGATCTGCCAGCCGTAAGCATAACCCCACTGCGATGGAGTAAAAATACGGTCAATCATTTGTGTGCTGACAAAGTTTTTATCGTATAATCCCCTGTCCCATTTATAAAGATCGCTTGAGGCAGCGTACATAGCTCCGGCAGAAAATGGAGAAGACATATCAATAAAATCACAGTTTTTTATAACCCCCTCCTCATTTTCGTAACCCGATGATCTCAGTGAGATAATTTTTTCTGAGTGATCGTAACCGGTTGAAGTCATACCCAATGGTTCTGTAATATACTTTTTAAGGGCATCCTCATATTTCAATCCAGTGACTTGTTCAATAATGGCGCCGAGTATAAAGTAGCCTGAATTGCTGTAAACATATTCTGTCCCTGGTTCAAAGAACAGATCATCACTGCACATTTTGGTGATGAATTCTTCAGTTGTGAAAAATTGTCTGCTGAGTTTTCCAAAAAAATCAGGGTTCTCAGTATATCCGGGAATTCCGGACGTGTGGGTTATTAGCTGGTAAACTGTCACTTTTTCGGCGATATCTTTTCTGTAATAATCAAGGAATTTTGCAATATTATCATCCGGGGACAATTTGTTTTCTTCAATAAGTTTTGCAATAATGAAGGCGGTAAACTGCTTCGTAACCGAACCAATCCTGAATTTGTTCTCAATAGTATTGGGGACATTCAGTTCATAATTTGCTTTTCCATAAGCCTTATTAAAAATAATCCCGGAGGAATCCGCAACCAGTACGACTCCGCTGAATCGTTCGTATTCTGCATACTTTGCAATTAAATCATCAAACTGCTGCTGCTGAGTCTGGGCGCCCAGAGAATATGCGAGTATAAGAGATAGAAATAAAATATAGCTTCTGGTTTTCATATCTGCTCAAGAATTTATTAAGTGTGCTTTTTAGACGAATTAGTAGAATTGCAGTTCTGTTTATTACGCTGAAGAACACGATTTTTTAACATTTTATTAAATTATTATATCTGTAAACATTATTTCCCTTGCAGGGAAAACTGAGATGCAATTTATTTATTGTGTTCACATGATTTGATATTGGCTTCCCCTGGGATTTCTGCAAAATGACTAATAATCAATTCTCTATCAATTTTGGGGCGATTCAGAATCTATGATATCCTAAGTAAAAAAAATCTTCGAACAAACTTGACTTAGCGGCATTCATAGTCAATAAAAAGCAATTTCCTTTGACTAAGGGTAATCATAGTCAAAGGAGTTGAATAAACAAAAATCTTTATACAGAAATTAGTTCTTAGAGTATCAAAAGGAAAGTTTAAGATGTTTCCATGAAAAAAATTAAATTTGCCATAACAGTTTTGGAAAAACTTATGGGCAGTCTGAACATCCAGATATTTGGGACAAAAAAATGCAGCGATACCCGGAAAGCAGAAAGATTTTTCAAGGAGCGGAGGATCAATGTGCATTTTCGTGATCTTAATGAAAAAGGCATAAGCAAAGGCGAACTTGATAATATTCTGAGAAAAATTAATATTGATGACATTTTTGATAAAGGCGGAAAAAGGTACAAAGAAAAAAACCTTGATTATATGACATACGATATTTATGAAATTCTGCTTGAAGATCCGCTATTACTAAAAACACCTGTCGTAAGAAACGGCAATCTTTCAACGGTTGGCTATAGCCCAGAAATCTGGGCTGAATGGCTAAAGAATTCCTCTTAATCTTAGCTGCTCTTTCAGATTATCAGCCCCCTGAAAATGGATTGAATCCCATCCGCATTTTCGGGCTGCCAATGCATATTCCTCAATGTCGTCAATAAAAATATGGCTGCTGCTTTCCTCGCAGGTGTGTTTTTCCACTTCACGGTAAATCGCTTCTTCAGGCTTCACCGAACCGGCTTCATGGGATAAAATATATTTCTCGAAATTTTTCAGAAATTCATAATTTTTCCATCCATATTCCATATGAATGGAATTAGTATTTGAAAGCAGGACAAGCCTGAATTTCTGCTTTAGTAGAGGCAGAAGCTCCGATACGCCGGTATTCTCAATGAAAATTTCTGAATATATGCTGCAAATTTCCGAAGCGCTCACCTTTTTTTCCGCCCATCCCCGGAGTAAATCAATAAAAAAAGACTCGGAAATATCGCCTCTTTCGAATGAACGGTGCTTAGGATAGTTTTCCTGATACCGGGAATAAAACCTTTCCCCAAGACCTGTTTCTATTTTGTTCAATTTATCAATGGCAATCTGATAATTAAAAGGTAATAATACATTACCAAGATCAAAAACAACAACTTTTATTCTGTTTTCCATAAATCAATGAGGATCTATTTTCCAATAAGAAACTGTTCAAAATCGGGAGTATATTTTTCGATAAACACCTCCCCGCTTTTAATAATCATATAAACAGGAAGATTTAATTTAATTGCGAGTTCATATCCATCCTCAGGACCAAGTAAGTTCAAAGCGGTGGCCCATCCGTCTGCCAGTGCACAATCTTTATCTATCACAGTTATACCTACAAGATTATGGCTTACCGGATATCCGGTGATTGGGTCTATTGTATGCGAATAACGCACTCCCTCAATCTCAAAATAGTTACGATAGTCACCCGAGGTTGCCACAGCCAGATTCGGGAGAGCGATAATTTCCCGTATTTCCCCGCTATTATCCGGCTGACTGATTCCAATCTGCCAGAATTCCCCCTTTTGATTTTTTCCGGAAGCACGTACTTCACCCCCGATCTCAACAAGATAATCTTTGAATCCTTTACGATTCAGATAGTCACAAACCTTGTCAACACCAAATCCTTTTGCAATTGCCGAGAGATCAATATAAACGCTGTCGGCATTTTTCATTATTGTTTTGAAATTTGAATCAAAAATCACATTCTGATGACCGACATATTGCTTCAGCCTGGCAATATCAATAGAATCCGGGACTTCGAAAGCGTTGCCTGGAGGACCAAAGCCCCAAAGATTTATTAGCGGACCAACCGTTATATCAAAGGCGCCTCCTGATTTTTTCGAAATATCAAAGGCTTTTTGTAATACTTCAGAGAAGTCATCCGATACATGAATGACGACCCCGGCTTTGGCCAAATTCAATGCACTTATCTCAGAATCCTTCCGATAAGTTGACATTTGCCTGTTTACTTCGTTAAGAATGCGGTCAATTTCACTTTTTATGGTCGCAGATTCTGAAATATTATCAGTTGCAATTTTAACCGAATAGGTTGTTCCCATCGTAGAACCAGGGATATCAATCAGATCATTATCAACTGTACAAGCATTAATACTGTAAAATACTGCAGCAGAGAGGATATAAGTTCTCAGAAATTTAATCGTCATCAAAACACTCCACCAGGTTTAAGTTCATTATTAATAAAATCGGAGACAGAAAATCCGACATACTCCAATGAACTTTTTCTATGCTGGCATCCTCCTGAAAAACCTGCGGACTGCTCTGTGGAATTTGTGGATCGATTCAACAGGTTCAAGATACATAAATACACATTCGCCCATAATATAGTTAACCCCGGGATTGGAAAGTGAGGCATATTCCGGGGAGGAAATCGTTCCCTGCTGAAACCAGATATTCGAAAATCTGCCCGAATTCATGATCTCTGTGAAGTTTTGAATTTTTGAGCATTTCGTGCATATCATTAAAGTTTTAATTTCCTGAGGAATTTCATCAAGACTGTTAAAACACTTCAACCCATTATAAATATTCAATTTAGGGTTAACCGGGAAAACTCTTTTACCCGATTTTTTCAATTCCTTAAAAACCATATCGCCGAATTTTTTCCCTGATCCCGATACTCCGACAACAGCAATATTGTCTTGATGCAGGAAATCAGCAATCTTCTCTGAAGTTTTCATTCATTCACCTATGTCTTCATTCCAAAGTTCTGATCGGTCCTCGATGAACTTTTTCATCATACCGATACATTCTTCATCATTTTCCACTTCAACCTTAACTCCTCTGCTCTTAAGCAGCTCTTCTTCGCCAAGAAAATTAACATTTTCCGCAATTATTACCTTTGGTATTTCATAGAGCAATATCGCCCCGGAACACATGGAGCAGGGTGAAAGGGTTGTATAGAGAACCGAATTCCGATAAACGGATGCCGGCTGCCTTCCGGCATTCTCAAATGCGTCCATTTCTCCATGCAGAATTGGGCTCCCTTTCTGAATTCTGCGGTTATGACCCCTGCCTATAATTTTTCCATTATGAACGATAACCGACCCAATTGGAATACCTCCTTCGGCTAATCCTTTTTTTGCTTCCTCAATTGCGGCCTGCATAAATTTGTCCATAGTACTCGCCAAGAATTATTAAAGTGATACTTAAAAATACAAAATGCTTTTGATTCAATTTTCACGCATTTTAATTACTATTATCATGCTTATCTGTTATTAGATGATTCTGATGATTTTATCAATGCTAAAAGTATTCACTTAAATTCCCGCGGTCTTCATAGGTTGTTGAAAGACACAAGATTTTTGTATGTTTGAAAATCAATCGGGTATTTTATCATCAGGTAGGATAAGATGAAGAAGCACAAATTATTGGGGTTTCCGTCATTTTTTTTATTTAAAGTTATATGCATTGTATTATTTTCCTGCTTTTTCTCATCGATTTCGATTGCCCAGACTCCTAAATGGAAAGTATATAATAAGGATAATTCCAACTTTCCGGGAGGAAATTTCCTCACAAGTAATGCTTATGATATTAAAATAGACCCGGCAGGCAGAATCTGGGTGGCGACCTGGGGCGTTGCGTATTATAACGACACTCTCTGGACACATCTTCATTCGGGTAACTCAGGAATCCCTTCTGTTGAATTATATACTCTCGAAATTATTGATGATTCCGTCAAATGGTTCGGATGCTGGAATGCAGGTTTGATCAGGTACAAAAACGCCGTTTTCGATACTTTCACAACTGAGAATTCTCAAATCCCCAATAATTTGGTTTTTGATATTGATCTTGACAGAAAAGGAAACTTATGGATAGCTAGTGGAAGTTCTGTAAGTAAATTCGACGAAGTTCAGTTCACCAATTATCAATTGGGTTACACTGCATACACTGTTTTTGCAGACAGAGAGGATAATATCTGGGTTGGAACATACAATGGGGGACTGAAAAAGTTCGATGGTTTAAACTGGACGACTTATACAAAAGAAAATTCAGGGCTGCCGGATAACATAGTTCTGGAAATCTCAGAGGATGCCTCCGGAATGATATGGATATGCACCTGGGGTGGTGTATCCGCGTTTGATGGGAATAACTGGACTACTTTCACTGCTCCTTTGGTTCCTTCAAATATAACCCGGTCAATTTATATAGATTCTGATGATAATAAGTGGATCGGAACCGAAAATGGTATTGCGAAATACGACAATACATCATGGGTCACAATTACCGGAAGCAGCGCTTTATTGGAAGGCGGTATTATAAACTCAATGAATATGGACACATATGGAAATCTTTGGATCGGAACGAGTATGATGGGAGTTTATGTCTATAATGAAAATGGAATTGTAAGCGGAGTTGAAGAATTTTCAGAACATACTGCTGATTTTCATCTTTTTCAAAATTATCCGAACCCTTTTAACCCCGAAACGGTTATTAATTTTGATTTGAAAAATGATGCTTTTGTGGAAATTAAAGTTTACAATCTCAACGGACAATTAGTATCTGTCCTGCTCGAGTCAGAAAAACCTGCAGGCAGTCATACTTTATGTTTTAATGGCGCTGGTCTATGTAGCGGCGTGTATTTTTATTCCCTAAGTGTTTTGGAAAAGAAAGGTGATCTTCAGCGCGAAGTAAAAAAAATGATTTTATTGAGATAGATACTGCCAAAATACAGTAATCAACCTGGATCTTCATTTTTACTTACAATTTTAGTTTACTTCAAAGTTCGCAAAGAAGCCGCATTATACAAAAGTGTTTTCATTATTGCTTTAGTGTCAAACTCTGTATCCATCGCGGCTTGATCTTCTGCGTATTAGTCTGCATATTCAGATCAGAATTTACCCGCATCGCCAGCTCAAACATTATTGCAGGTTTTATTATATTGCTACAATCTAATTATTAATTGAATTTTGGAAATAATGCAAAATACCGGTTGTGTAATTTTCGATCTGGATGGGACTCTACTGGTTTCACACGATACAATTTATTATGCTACAGTAAAAACGCTTGACGAATTAGGAATTGCTTATAAAATGGATAGAACAGGATTCAACAATATGATAGGACTTCATTTTCAGGAAATATTCGATGCCTATCAAATTGAAGTTACCGATTTTAATCACTTTATTCATTTATATAAGAGCCTCTATTTCAATTACATTGATGACTCTTATCTTTATGAAGATGCAAATAATCTTCTTGAGAGATTAAACAACTATGGAATTAAAACAGCTCTTTTAACCACTAAATCTCAGGATCAGGCAGATAAAATAACAGAGCATTTCGGAATCTCTCCGAACCTTAATTATATTGTTGGACGAAGGGATAATTTCCCAAATAAACCTGATCCCGGTGCAATTCTTCATATCTGCAAAACATTAGGCGTTAATACGGAAAATACGATTATGGTTGGTGATTCGGAAGTTGATATTGAATGCGGCAATGCAGCGGGAGTTATCACATGTGGGATTACTCATGGTTACCGGACAGCTAAAGCCCTAAGAAAAGCAGAACCTGATTACATTGTTAATAACTTGAACGAGATTGCCGGATTGGCAGGACTTAATACATTATGAATGAAGGTTACATTAAGATTCAGAAAGAAAACAGAATCGGGACCATTTTCTTTTTCCATCCGAAAAGTAATTCTCTTACATCCCTTTTGTTAAATGAATTCAGAATTTCTATCGAACAGCTATCTGTCGATAATGATATTAAAGTTATTGTTATCAGGAGTGAAGGAGAAAAAACATTCTGCGGCGGAGCATCGTTCAATGAACTGGTTTCAATTCAGGACTACAACAGAGGCAAAGAATTTTTTATGGGATTTGCGCGGCTGATAAACTCAATGAGAAAATCTCCTAAATTTATTATTGCCAGAATTCAGGGAAAGACAGTGGGTGGAGGTGTTGGTCTTGCAGCCGCTTCAGATTATGTTCTGGCTTTGAGTAATTCTGATGTCAGACTTTCAGAACTTGCTCTCGGCATCGGACCTTTTGTTGTCGGACCCGCTGTAGAAAGGAAAATTGGCAAAGGAGCATTCAGCCATATGTCAATTGATTATGATTGGCACTCCGCTGAATGGGCAAAGAAAAACGGATTGTTCAGTGAAGTTTTTTCCTCGATAGAGAAACTTGATGAGGCAGTTTTTTCGCTGTCAAGCCGTTTAGCCGCCGGAAGCAGTGAAGCAATGAGGGAATTAAAGAGAGTTCTTTGGGAAGGCACTGATACCTGGGACACATTGCTTGAACAGAGAGCAGAAATAAGCGGAAAGCTTGTTCTCTCTGATTTTACGAAAAAATATATAAAGGAATTCAAGTCGAAATAGAATAATCGCCAAATTATTTATCCGATCTGGGAGTAAGCTTTGGCTTTACGGTATTGTTTGATTAGAGTCTCCTTTAATACTCCGTTTTCCGGTTTTTCAAGTTTCGGATCATCTGCAATTATGGCGAAGGCATCTTTTCTTGCTTGAACTAAAATATCATGATCCTGAGTAATATCTGCAAATTGCAGCGTTGGCAATCCGGATTGTTTCGTACCGAAAATATCTCCCGGACCTCTTAATTTCAGATCTATTTCAGATAATCTGAAGCCATCACTAAAATCTACCATTGACTTCAGCCTGATAGCAGTCTTATTTTTTTCAATTTCAGCAGAAGAAAGAAAATCGAGGCTTAGATAGGAATTCCCTGACGAACGTATAAAATCTTCTCCGGCAATAAGCACACAATAACCCTGCCGTTCGCCCCTGCCTACTCTTCCCCTCAGTTGATGCAATTGTGAGAGACCAAAACGAAAAGCATCATTTATGACAATAATATTTGCATCTTTTACATCTATTCCCACTTCAATCACTGTCGTCGAGATAAGAACGTCAAATTCTTTCTCTGCAAACTTTCTCATTACATCAGCTTTTTCATTCCATTTCATTCTGCCATGAATCAAACCAAGTCTGATATCCTTCAACCAGGTTTTCTGAAGTGATTCAAAATGATCCTGGGCTGCTTTGAGCTCTAATTTTTCGGATTCTTCGATAAGTGGGTAAACAATATAACTTTGATCTCCTTTTTTAAGCCGATCGAGTAAGAATTTGTAAACCTCCGGAAGTTTGGATTCAGGTGTCAGTTTGGTGATAATTTTTTTTCTGCCTTCCGGCAATCGATCGATAACACTGATATCAAAATCACCATAAAGAGTCATTGTAAGAGAACGGGGAATCGGAGTTGCAGTCATCGCTAACACATCCGGAGATAAGCCTTTCATTATCAGACGTGCGCGCTGCTCAACCCCAAAACGATGCTGCTCGTCAATAATGACGAGTCCCAGATTGGAAAAACCAACTTTTTCTTCAAAAAGTGCGTGTGTTCCAATAATTATTTGTCCTCTGCCATTTCCGATTTCTTCTAAACGCTGATCTTTTATTTTTTTAGACTGTCCGCCAAGTAGTAATAATATATTCATTTTCAGATCAGAATTTTCGAGTAATCGGCTTATTGTAGAGAAATGCTGATGTGCAAGTATTTCTGTTGGTGCCATCAGGACAGCCTGGTAACCATTTGTGATGGCAACGAGCATTGCTATAAGGGAAACGACCGTTTTACCGCTCCCAACATCCCCCTGAAGAAGTCTGTTCATCGGCTCGTCTGCTTCCATGTCCTTTCTTATCTCTGATAATACTTTTAGCTGAGCTTCGGTGAGTTTGAATGGCAGAGATGCAATAAAGTTGCGTATCGGTTCCGGAAAAAAATTAAAAGCGATACCCCTCCGTTGTGATTTCAGTTTATGCTTTCTCCCCGCGACCAGCAATTCAAGATACAATAGTTCCTCATATTTGAATCTATAAATCGCTGATTTTAGATCATTTTCTGAAGCGGGAAAGTGCATCGATCTGACAGCGTTCTGAATCCGGCTAAGTTTATTTTTAGTAATGATCTGATCAGAAAGAGTTTCCGAAAGTTCTGTTACATAAAGCGTAACTGCATCATAGATTATGTTTCGCAGACTGAGGATCCCAAGATTCGTTTTTTTGAATCGTGCCGGAATCCGGTAAAACGGAATGATTTTTCCGGTATGCCTGAAGTCCTCATTTTCCTTTTCACTGAATCTGTCAAAATCCGGGTGAACAAACTGAAGGCTGCCGTAACGAGTTAATGTCGGCTTGGCAGAAACCGCATAAATTTCTCCCGGCTTAAACCGGTCTTTGAAAAACTTGATACCCTGAAACCAGATTGCTTCGAAAAATCCGATGCGATCAGAAAACTTAACTTTAAATATCTCTCTTTTGAAATATCGGATTGTTTCTGACTCTATAACTTTTCCAATTATAGTTATTTCACCGTCATATCCGGAGCCAACAACCACACGCGCTTTTCCTGAATCGACAAGATTGCTTCTATCGAGATGTTTTGAAGGGAAATAGTAGATAAGATCGCGGATGGAATGAAGACCAACTTCTTCAAAAGCCGCTCTTCTGGATTTGCCGACCATTTTAAGTAAATCGACTGATTGATCAAGCGGATTGGCAACTATCATCAGATTATTTATTTTTTAGGGGATTCCCATGCAATGCGAGGAGATAATTTGTGAATCTTTCATCCTCGGTTACCTCGCTGCCAAACCATGCCGGGGGTTCAAATTGAGTACTCTCATCAACCGAATGAAACTCAACTTCTGCAACGAAAAGTCCTGAAAGATTTTCCATAAAAACATCGAGTTCAATTAATTTTCCCTTAAAAGGGATATGATATCGATCCTTTATTATTTTCGGCAGGTGCGTTTTATTCCAGTATTCATCAAAAAGATCAGAAGCAACCATTTCTTCTGATTCTTCACGTACTAGTCCTTTCCCTCTTTTAACAGTTTTAATAAATACCCCATCTTTTTCTCTGAGGCGAAACCGGTGGTCGGTCTCGTAATCAACATAAACCTGTTTTATTTTCTTTTTGGGGAAGTCTGCAAAACCTTCGGGCAGATTTTCAATCAGAAATTTACGTTCGATTTCGAGATTATTGCCCATAGTATTATTTAGTGATAATGCTCGGGTTTCATATCCCGGGTCATTAATTCGTATGTTGCTTTAATCGGATCCTTGTCCTCAAAAAGAATTTCGTAAACCGCTTTGGCAATGGGAGTTTCGGCACCATAAGATTCCGCAAGTTCATAAACAGACCTGCTGGTTTCAACGCCTTCAGCAACCATAGTCATGTTCTTAAGAACCTGTATAAGTTTAAGTCCTTTTCCAATCTGCTCCCCGACAAACCTGTTTCTGCTGTGCCGGCTCATACAGGTTACAATAAGATCGCCAATACCTGAGAGTCCCGAAAACGTCTCTTTCTGAGCCCCCATCCTAAGCCCCAGCCTTGTTATCTCAGCAACGCCTCGAGTCATAATCAAAGCTTTTGTATTATCGCCAAATCCTGCACCATCAATAATGCCTGCACCTATTGCAATTACGTTTTTTAATGCACCGCCGAGTTCAACACCGACAATATCAGTGGAGGAGTAAACACGAAAATAAGAATTCATAAATGCAGCCTGTATCTGCTTTGAGGTTTCTTCATCATCTGCGGCTGCAACAACTGCGGTAGGGATTTTCCTTGCAACTTCTTCGGCATGACTTGGACCAGATAAAACTCCGATTGAACCAATAGGCAAATCAGGAAGTTCTTCTCCAATTACCTTGCTGACAGTAAGATGTGTGCCCCGTTCAATACCTTTGGAAACACTGACAAACGTAGTATTCCGAAAATTAATTTTTTTCAACTGTTTGAATACGCTTCTCACAAACTGAGTTGGGATTGCGGAAACTATCATGTGTTTGTTTGTGCAAGCTTCACCGAGATCGTATGTAATTACCAATTCTTTGGGGAGAGGAATTCCGGGAAGATAGTCTTTATTCTCCCTGGTTTTATTCAGAACTTTAGCATAAGCTTTTTTATACTCCCAAAGAGTAACATCATGACCGTTATGGTATAGGATTATCGCAAGAGTGGTACCCCAGCCCCCTGCTCCTAATACGGCTATCCTCATTTGGTTTACCTTTATTTTTTCTTAAATGATATCCTGTTCTCTTTTCCAGCAAATAATCTTGCAACATTAGCTCTGTGAGTAAATATCACAAGCACAGCTATTGCTATAGCAAAGGGGAGTATTGTCCCGTAACCTGGAATATCAACATGAAACAGATTCTCCCGGATAATAAGAATAAACGGTATTGAAACGGCAGCCATTATAGAGCCGAGTGAAATATATTTTGAGAGATAAACGACAACTGCAAAAACAGCTATTGCCAGAAGCATATCAATTGTAATGATAGTGATAAGAAATCCAAGAGCGGTTGCAATGCCCTTTCCGCCTCTGAATCCGGCAAAGACTGTCCAGATATGCCCCATAACTGCAGCCAATCCGGCAATTATCTGAACAAGTGTAAAATCATCAAAAGGAGTTTCGTTTACAAATGGAAAATTATCAAGATAAAGCCTTGCGATCAGCACCACTGCAAGAGCGCCTTTCAATGCATCGAGCAGAATAACGAGAATTCCATATTTCCACCCGAGAACTCTGAAAACGTTAGTTCCTCCGGCATTACCGCTGCCGTGTTCGCGGATATCTATTCCTTTAACTTTTTTGCTTATCAGCAGGCTTGTCGGAATTGAGCCGACAAGATAGGAAAGTATTGTTACAACAATAAGATTCAACATTTATTATTCCTGTAATAATAGTTAAGATTTAAACTTAATAATAATAATGATACTAAAAAAGAGATTTTTGATGGTTCAGAATAGCTTCGAAAATGAAAAGGTCTTCCTGCGTGGTAATTTTAAAATTTTGAGATGAACCATTACATATATATACATCATAAGATGCATTATGTACCATTATGGATTCATCTGTCGGTAAAATATCCTTCTCATATCCTTTCTCATAAGCATCTGCAAGATATTTTGCCATGAATATCTGGGGGGTTTGTATATGGAAGAGATTTTCCCGGGAGACATATTTTTGCACTTTTTCCATTCCGCTGAGAATGGAATCTTTCACAGGAACAGCGACAGTAACTGCATTATGAATTTTGGCTGAAGCTATAGCATTATTCAATATCTGAGTCGTTAGAAGAGGACGGGCGGCATCGTGGATAACAATAAGATCATTTTCTTCTGATCTGATGGCGGTGAAGCCATTAAATACTGAATCGCATCTCTCTTTGCCTGCATCAACAATCCGGGTAACTTTCGTGAATCCTTCCCTTTTAACTATCTCTTCCATTTTCTTATGGAATTCTGCTGATACGGGGATTATTATTTCATCAATAATATCGTTATTATTAAATACTTCAAGGGTGTATGCAATTATCTCCCTGCCGCTGACTTCAATAAACTGTTTCGGAATATTTCCGCCAAATCTTTTTCCGCTGCCGCCGGCAGGGATAATTGCAAAACACTTCATTATAAGATCATCATCGCATCCCCGTAACTGAGGAAACGATAGTTATCCTTCATTGCCTTTTTATATGCTTTCATCATAAAATCGTAACCGGCAAAAGCTGCGACAAGCATAAGGAGTGTAGATTCCGGCTGATGGAAATTTGTGATGAGTTTTTTAGTCACTTTGAAATCATAAGCAGGGAAAATGAATTTATCTGTCCAGCCAAAATTCGGTTTTGCGAATCCTTCTGCAGTAACACTTGATTCGAGAGCCCGAACAGAACTTGTGCCCACAACCCAGACATTTTTCTTTGCTAAAAGTGCTTTGTTGATAGTTTTAGCTGATTCTTCAGGGATTTCGAAATATTCAGAATCCATTTTATGCTTGGTCAGATCCTCAACTTCTACGGCTCGAAATGTTCCTAAGCCGATATGAAGTATAACCGGGGCAACCTTGACACCTTTTTCCTTAACCTGTTTGATTAGGCTTTCGGAAAAATGCAGGCCGGCAGTGGGTGCAGCAACCGAGCCGTCTGTTTTTGCAAAAACAGTCTGATAATTGCTTCTGTCTTCCGGCAGTGTATCTCTTTTGATATAAGGAGGCAAAGGAGTAAGCCCCATCGTCTCAATTGCTTTAAAGATATTTTTAGTGTCGTCATTGAATCTGACAGTCCGTCCCCTTGAAGTTGTATTATCTATTACTTCGCACCAGAAATTGTCGTTGAAATATATCCTGTTGCCGATACGGACTTTTCGTGCCGGATCAACAATAACATCCCAAATACTTTCATCCTTATTAAGTTCTCTTAACACAAATACTTCAATCTTGGCATTAGTCCTTTCCTTATAACCGAAAAGTCTTGCCTGCATAACTTTCGTTTCATTAACAACCAGCACGTCTCCCTTCTGCATAAAATCAAGAACATCCGAAAACACTTTGTGTTCAATATTACCGGTTGCCCTGTCCAAAACCATAAGTTTTGCCGATTCCCTTGGTTCTGCAGGAAATTTGGCGATCTGAGTTTTAGGCAGATTGTACTTAAAGTCTGAGAGTTTCATATTTCTCCTGTTCCATTAGTATTTAAAGCTTTTCTTATCCTGAAAAATTAATCGGGGAACGACGATAAGTCGTTCCCTCGAAATTATTTCTCAGATTATTTCTTTTTCGGCGATTTTTTCTTCGCTGAAGGTTTAAGCTGATCTTTCAGAGCTGCTCTTGCTGCTGCAAGTTTAGCAATCGGAACACGGAATGGTGAACAGCTTACATAATTCAGCCCTGTTCTGTGGCAGAATTCAACGGACTCAGGATCACCGCCATGTTCTCCGCATATACCAACTTTAAGATCCGGATTAACACTGCGACCTTTGGAGGTTCCGATCTCAACCAACTGACCGACACCATTCTGGTCAATCGTCTCAAACGGATCACTCGGTATAATTTCTTTCTCAACATATGCCGGAAGGAAACTTGCACTATCATCTCTTGAGAGTCCAAGTGTTGTCTGAGTAAGATCGTTTGTTCCGAAACTGAAGAACTGAGCAACTTCCGCAATCTGATCTGCGGTCAAAGCAGCTCTCGGTAATTCAATCATTGTACCAACGAGATAATCAACTTTTTTCTTCTTTTCAGCAAAAACTTCTGCAGCAACTGAATTTACAATATTTGCCTGCATTTTGAGTTCATTAACATTGCCAACGAGAGGAATCATGATCTCAGGTTTTACCTTGATACCACTCTTGCTTACGTCAACGGCTGCTTCGAAAATCGCACGTGCCTGCATCTCAGTTATTTCAGGGTATTTAATTCCAAGACGGCATCCCCTGAATCCGAGCATCGGATTAAGTTCATGCAGAGCAGCCATTTTCTCCGTTACTTTTTTCGGAGCTACTTTTAATTCCTTTGCAACTTCAGCGACTTCCTTTTCATTTGTCGGCAGGAATTCGTGGAGGGGCGGATCAAGTGTCCTGATAGTTACCGGTCGGCCTTCCATCACCTTAAAAATACCAGCAAAGTCATCTCTCTGCAGAGGAAGAAGTTTGGCAAGCGCATTTTTCCTGCTCTCCAATGTCTCAGAGAGAATCATCTCGCGAACAGCGGTAATCCTTTCACCGCCAAAAAACATATGTTCTGTTCTGCAAAGTCCAATTCCTTCTGCGCCGAATGCAATAGCATTCGAAGCCTGGTCAGGCTGATCGGCATTAGTACGGACACCAAGTTTTTTAGCTTTGTCAGCCCAAACCATGAGGTCTTTAAAGGTTTTATATATTTTGGAATCCTTCTCGTCCATTTCTTTAGTTATCAAAACTTTGATAACTTCTGAGGGCTGGGTTTTGATCTCACCGTATATAACTTCGCCTGTGGTTCCATCGACTGAAAGATTTTCTCCTTCCTTAATAACAATATCTTTACCGTCAACAGTCATAATGCCTTTCTTATAATCAATCTTTAAGGCACCGCAACCGGCTACGCAAACTTTACCCATCTGGCGGGCAACAAGAGCAGCGTGGCTTGTCATACCGCCTTTGGCAGTAAGAATACCCTGAGCTGCTGACATTCCTTTGATATCTTCGGGAGAGGTTTCATTCCTGACAAGAATAACATTATGCCCTTTGGCAGCCATTTCTTCAGCATCCTGAGCAGAGAAAGAAATTTTTCCGCTTGCAGCGCCTGGTCCGGCATTCAATCCTTTCGTAAGATAACGGCCTTCGGCAATTGCTTTCTGCTTTTCTTTTGGATCAAAGATTGGTCTGAGAAGCTGGTTGAGCTGATTCGGTTCAATCCTAAGCAAAGCTTCTTCTTTGCTGATGAGTTTTTCACGTACCATATCAACAGCAATCCTGACAGCAGCGAATCCTGTACGTTTACCGACACGGCACTGCAACATCCAGAGTTTGCCCTGTTGAATCGTAAACTCAATATCCATCATATCTTTATAATGCAATTCGAGTTTTTTACGGAAATCGTCCAACTGACCGTAAATCTTTTTATTATCCTTTTTCAGTTCTGAAATTGGATGTGGAGTCCTTACACCGGCAACAACATCTTCACCCTGTGCATTAAAAAGATACTCACCGTAAAAAATATTTTCTCCGGATGCAGCATCTCTTGTAAAAGCAACCCCTGTTCCGGAATCTTCACCCATGTTTCCGAATACCATTGACTGAACGTTTACTGCAGTTCCCCACTCTTCAGGAATATTATTCAATTTACGATACACTTTGGCGCGGTCATTCATCCAGGAACTAAAAACTGCACCGACTGCACCCCAGAGCTGATCCATTGGATTATCCGGGAAATCGTGTCCGGTAAATTTTTTGATCTGTGCTTTAAATTTTGCAACGAGATCTTTTAAGTCCTCAGCAGTAAGTTCAGTATCGAGTTTAACTTTTTTCTGCTCTTTTTTCATCTCGATAATTTCTTCAAATGGATCGGTTGCGTGCTTATCCATTGGTCTGAGTCCAAGAACTACGTCTCCATACATCTGTACAAAACGTCTGTAAGAATCGTAAGCAAATCTTGGATTATTTGTTTTTTTGATCATAGCCTCAACTGTAACATCGTTAAGACCCAGGTTAAGTATCGTATCCATCATACCTGGCATTGATGCTCTCGCCCCGCTTCTTACGGACACAAGAAGAGGATTTTTAGTGTCACCGAATTTTGCACCCATCTCGGTTTCTACTTTTTTCAGTGAATCTTTAATCTCTTTTTCAAGACTTTTGGGGTACTTCTGCCCGTTCTTGTAATAATAAGTACAGACTTCGGTGGTAATAGTAAAACCAGCGGGAACTGGTAATCCAATATTAACCATTTCTGCCAGGTTTGCACCCTTTCCACCGAGTAGTGATTTCATATCAGCTTTACCTTCGGCTTTCTTGCCTCCAAAATAATAAACATATTTTGGCAATTTTGGTGTAGCCATCTTATGACCTCCGTTATTGTTATTCATTTTTAAATTATTAGTGAATTAAATTCTTCTTCGTTTTCGATTTTCAAAGAAATTTTGAGATAATAGATATCAATATCATCCAGTTCCTTTGAATAACCGTATAATTTTACAGCATCTTTCTGAGTTGTAAGCACAGAGTGGCTGTTTGTCTCGTAAAATTTTTTCCTTATCAATTGAATATCACCTGGTGTATAGTCCCTATGATCGCCGAAAAGTATTTTATTCTTTATGGAAATACCTGATTTTTCAATCAGGTTCAGAAAAGAATATGGTCTGGCAATACCACAAATAACAAGGCTTTCCTGACCAAGAAATTCATCAATAGGATAAGACTTATGTGTTTTAAGATCGAAAATTCCTGAATTCTCATAATAGCAATAAAACACTTTCTTGCCTTCAAAGTGCTTGACCAGATGATCAGGTATTCTCTCCGGTTGTGAAAATTTGCTGTTAATCAGTATGATATCTGCTCTCCGGGTCTCTTCGAATCCCTCTCTCATAATACCGAGAGGAATAGGTTTCTGATCATTTATGCCGGGACTTGTAATAAATCTCTGATCGATCATCAGGATATTAATATCACGGTGAATCCACCTGTGTTGGAAAGCATCGTCCAACACGATCGAATCGATGCCTGTCTCTTTAATTAACCGTTTCGCCCCATCGACTCTGTTTTCAGATACTGCTGCGGCAACATGACACTCGTCAGCTACCAGAAACATTTCATCCCCGCTTTTAGTTACATCGAGGTCTGGAGAATTCCCTGTCGTATTCACTAAAAGATAGCCGCGTGTTTTCCTTCCGTAGCCTCTGCTGAGCACTCCGGGAACTTTCCCGTATTTTTTTAATAATTCCAGAAGATAAATTGTTGCCGGGGTCTTTCCGGAACCTCCATATGTGAGATTCCCAACCGAAATCACCTTCGCCTGTACTTTTGATACTCTGAATAATCCCTTATTAAATAATAGATTACGCAACCTGATAAAAAACGCATATACAGCCGAGAGGGGCAAAAGAAATATGTGAAATACTTTTTTCAATGCACTACTGCCATGTTTTGTAACTCGATGAGTGTCGATTCACATTCACTGATTTTCTGAGAAACATCCTCAAATGAAAGATCGCTGCTGAAATAGTATGGTTCTGAATAAATTACGTGAACTTTACTAAAAGGATATGGGAATTCAAACTTGTCCCAGCTATTCTGAAAAACTTTTTTTCTTCCATAATCTATTCCCATCAAAACAAGTGGTCTTCCGGTCCTTTTTGCTGCCACAACACAACCAGGCTTCATCTCACCGGCAGGTCCCCGTGGTCCATCCGGTGTAATCGCAATAGGATGGGCTGAAAGTTCATCGCCGGTCAACACATCAAGTGCGTTCTTTCCTCCACGGCTGCTCGAGCCTCTGATAACCTTATATCCCCATCTATTAAGTATATTGGTAAGAATATCACCATCTTTGCTGGGGCTGACCAATGCGGCAAAATTCCTTCCAGAATGCAGATACCAGCCTGCCAACATTTTTGTGTGCCAAAATGCAACTATTGGTTTCTCTCCTTCTGAGATTAACTTGTTCACTATACCTTTGTTGGTAATCTTGAAACTCAAAGTTCTGCAAACAAAATTCGTGACATAAAATAACACCTTCCTGCCAAGAAAATTCTTTAACTGTTTTGCATTATTCTCCGGCATCAATTAACCTGTTGATAATTTTCGCTGCACTTCGGGAAGCGCCTCCCTGCCCAAGTTTTTCTCTTATTACCCTAAGACCCTTTTTAATTCTTTCATACTCATCTGTATTTAAGAAAACAGATTTTGTTTCGGAGTAAACATTTTCAGATGTAAGTTGTTCCTGAATAATCTCTTTAACAACATTTTCACCTGCAATAATATTAGCCATAGCGAGGTTTTTTATTTTTACAAGTTGTTTGCCGATAAAATAGGTAAGAGGACTCGTGGCATAAACAACCAAAAATGGATTCCCGATTACAGATGCTTCAAGAGTGGATGTCCCTGATTTGATAATCCCCAAATGGCTGTGATAAAGCAAATCATAATTCGCATTTTTTGCAGTAATCAGATCAAATCCCGGCACAATATCTTTATATATTTTTTCATCAATATGTGCGGGAAAAACAACCACAGGAACGATATCTAATTCCTTTCTGAGTTTTTCTGCTGCAACTGAAATGGCAGGTAAAATGGCTTTAATTTCCTGAACTCTTGATCCCGGAAAAAGAGCAAGAATTTTTTTTGCCGGATCAATGCCAAGATTTGAACAAAATTCTTCCCTTGAAATAAAATTGTGGGCATTAATTCTGTCAATAAGCGGATGACCTGTATAATCCGAAGGAACGCCGTACTTTTGGTATATCTCCTCTTCGAACGGAAAAACAACAAGCATCCTGTCCACATATTTCCTGATTTTATGAATCCTGTTAAATCCCCATGCCCAAATCTGCGGAGCTATGTAATAAATTACTCTGATTCCAGACTTTTTAAACTTTGCAGCCATTCTAAGGTTGAAACCGGGATAATCGATTAAAACCACCGTACGGATGTTCTCTCTTTGCACAAAATCTATCAGCCGGTTCTGAACTCGCCTTATAAAAGGAAGATGTTTTATTACTTCGGCAAAGCCAAGAAATGCAAGATCTTTCATATGGTAAAGCAGATTTAACCCCTCACTCTGCATTTTATCACCGCCGACTCCAAAGAATTCAAAGGAAGAGTTTTCCTTTTTTAATTCTCTTAAAAGCGCCGCTCCGTGCATATCCCCGGATGCTTCACCAGCTATCAAAAGAATCTTACTCAAAAATTAACCACGTAGATAATAATAATTAAAAAAGTTACAAGTGAAATAGCCTGTAATGTCCTTCTTTCAGATTTCAGTCCAGCCGCAAAATTGAAAGGAGGCTGTTCGAGTTTAGTGTTCGAGTATTTTTTTAATGAAGGTATAAGTCTTGGCACTTTCGATCTGAAGTGGATGTACTCCTCACCAAATTTTTTCTCGAGGAAATCCTCTTCACCTTTAATAATTATTCTGTACTGGACATAAAAGAATAAAAGTGCTCCAATCTGGAGGTAAGGGAAAAGCGCCATTGACATAATTCCAACACCGAAATAAATCAGTATATTCCCCAGATAAAGAGGATTCCTGACATAAGCAAATGGTCCGGTAACAACAAGATAGGTACCTCCGACATCTCCGGTTGTGCGTGTTTCACTTCCGGCAATTGTTACTCCCCATAAACGAAAAAATTCGCCAATAAGGATAATTGCAAATCCGCCAACCATCGTATAAATAGTCGGCTCTGCAAGGAAAACCATTACAATTAAAAAAGGAATCGGGGTGTAACTTCTGTATTTAAATACTATTTTAGAAAAATATTCCATAATTAACCCATTTTATACGCTTCTGCTCTTCTCAACTCAGCCTGATGACGTTTCCTGATTTTTTTTCTGCCTTCCATTTCGGCAAGTTTGACCAGAATGTCAAAAAAATCGTTAAAAGGAGAGAAACTGATTTTATTAATATTACATAATCTTTTGAGCGTCTGTCTCGCAAATATAAAATCGCAGTATTGTGCCGCACATAAATCCGAATAACCATCGCCTATATAGATCGTAATTTCTTCATCGGAAGAATGTGATAGAATATGATTACGCTTACAATTGGCACATTTGCTGCAATTTTCATCGGTATATGGAAATAACGGTATTATCGTACCTTCCGGAGTGATACTACAGGAATTTGAATAAACCGTCATGTGATTTAATCCTGCGTTTCCCAAAATCTTTTTGATATAGAGATCCAATCCGTCACTGACAATAAACACTTCATGCCCGGATGTTTCACAGTGTTTAAGGAATTCACGAAACCCGGGGCGGAGATTTACCTGATTTAAAAAATCAGTAAATTTTACGGCATCATAAGCCGGGATTGTTGCGAGCATTTCTCTCCAGGATGTGACAGAATCAATATCACCCTTAATCCAGCAGTCGATTATTTGTTTTACTTCCTCAACATCACCGAATTTGAGAAGCATATTCTCACCGACATCAATATCAGTAACGGTACCATCGAAATCGATAAATATTTTAAATCTGTGCCGGAAGTCCGTCATTTCTGTATCTCAAAATCCTGACTAAATCTGACAGCAGCAATCTTTGAAACACCTTCTTCCTGCATTGTAACACCGTAAAGAGTTTCAGCTGCTTCCATAGTCCGTTTATTATGAGTAACAACAATGAACTGAGTATTATTGCTGAACTTATCCAATAGATTCGTAAATCTGTCAACATTCGCATCATCAAGCGGAGCATCAACTTCATCAAGGATACAGAATGGAGAAGGTTTAACAAGATAGATTGCAAATAGCAGTGCTGTTGCTGTAAGAGTTTTTTCTCCGCCGGAAAGCAATTCGATATTCGTAGGACGCTTGCCTCTTGGTTTGGCAACAATCTCTATTTTAGCCTCAAGAGGATCCTGATCCTCTTCAATAAGCAAGTCAGCTTCATCATCCTCGCTAAAAAGACTCTGGAAAATTTGCCTGAAATTTGCCCTTATCTGCTCGAATGTTTCGATGAATATTCGTTGTGCAGTTGTATTAATCTCAGCGATTGTCTCAACAAGGTCTTTCTCAGAATTTATCAGATCATCTCTCTGCTTAAGCAGAAAATCCATTCTTTCCTTTTCTTTCTCATATTCACCGAAGGCAAGCAGGTTAACCATACCAAAATTTTTCTTGGACTCTTTAAGTTTGTGTATCTCCGCCTTCTCCAGATCAAGTGGAAAGTTTTCATCATGTTCAAGATTCTGAAAGTCCAGATCATAGTCGTATTCTTCCTTGAGGTAATCTTTGACATAACGGAGCCGGTAGCTAATTTCATTAGTTTTAAGATCAATCTGATGAAGCTTGTCAAGATGAGAAATTTTCTCGTTTTTATATCGATCCAACTGAAGACTGTTTTCTGACGATTCAATTTTCTTTGTGTTCAGCAATCTTTCTATCTCTGCTTCTTCAGCATAAAGAGTTTGTCGTTGACTATGGATCTCGTCATATTCAAACTTATAATCCTCAATAAGATCGTCAATATTAGTAAGCTCTGAAGAGAGAGTTTCTATCTCCTTTTCCCTTCTGGAAATTCCTGCAAGAATATTCTGCTTGGCCCTGCCGGCATTTTTGAGTGAGAGATCATTATTCTGCCACAAACCTTTCAGTCTCTCAAGAGCAACTTTTTCCTCATTCAGTCTGCTGATTGCAGTATTAAAATTTTTCTCAAAAACTCTGAGCTGAGATTCAAGCTCCTTGATAATCTTTTCGGACGCAGCTTTTTCCTCACGAACCTGACTTATCTCCTCCTCTTTAGTGCGGATTTCTTCAGAAGTATCTGCCAGCCGTTCTTTGAAACCTGATAATTCGCCTGCTGAATTTTCTATATTCTCTAAGGTTTTCTGTTTTTCAAATTCGAATTGAGCTATTGATTTTTCGACTAATATCAGATCAGATGAAAACTGTTTCTCTTCTGCAATGATTATTTCGGTTTCAATGCCTGATAACTGTTCTTCAATCTCCTTAATCTCAGATCTCACCTGTTCCAGAGTTTTTTCATGACGCGGACGTTCTCCTTTAAGGTTTTGAAGAAGCTGTTTGCGTCCGAAAACCGTTTCCTCAGGCTTTGGACGGGATCCGGCCAATACGGTTCCATTCGAATTTATAAAGTCGCCTTCAAGAGTCGTAAAACTAAAATTCGGGTACTTATGAAATAACTCGAGTGCATCATTTATAGTTTTAGTAACGACAGTTCCGGCTAAAAGCTGCGAATAATATGGTTTCCATTTTTTATCCGCCTTCACTTCACCATCAGCCCATGAAACGAACTGTTTTTCAGATTCCAATTTCTTAAGCAGTCTTTTATCACCAAAATAGCGGAGGCGCTCCAGGAGACTTCTTTTCTTCAACTCCTTTCTAAGCAGAACAAAAGCGGCTTTCCCCTGATCGTTTTCTCTAAGATATTTCACTGCCTTCTGAAGCTCAGAACTATCCTTAATCAGGAGATTATTCAGATTGTTTTTTACAGCAGATTCAATTGCATCCCTGAATTTTTCATCAGTTGTTCCTGTATCGGCAAGCAGGACTTTATCAGCAGCTTTCCATGTGTTATCCTCGAGCAACTTCTTTAGTCCCTGTGAAATGCCCTCATAATTTGTCAAAAGGTCCTGGAAGAAATCTATCTTATCATTCAGACTACTGAGGAGAGTTTTTTCCTCATGTTCCTTTTCTTTTAAGCCATTCAACCTATTAGTCAGATCACTCCTTAACTGAGTTCTCTGCTCAATCTCCTGTCGGAGATTAGTAATTTGTTCAACCAGTCCGGATTGTTTCGAAACTTCGATCTGAATATTATCTTCCGCTAGTGAGAGTGACTCTTTTAGTTTTGCTAAATGTGATTCCGTCCTTTCAATCTCAACATTCAGCTTTTGGAGATCCCGGTGAAGTGTTTTAAGGTCGTTTTCCCTGCTGGCAACCTCCCTTATCTTGACTGCTTCTGAATCGTTCTTTTCCTTAATCTGGTTACGCTGAGAATCAAAATCTTTTTTTCTTGCTTCAACATCCTCATTAAGATGCGCGATCTCAGTTTCCTTTGCGGAGATCAGTCCTGATAATTCATTTTCCTGTTTTACACGATCTTCAATCTCGAATTCAGTTTCTTCAATTTCAATTTTTAATTCTTCTATTTCATCCCGGTACTTAACAATTGACTTGGAGCCAGATTTTTTTCTTTCTTCTGTAACAGAGATTGTATTATTCAAAGCATGAACTTTTTCAGTTTTGAATGCAACCGATTCTCTTTTTTCCCTCAGAGTTGATTCAATCCTGATTATTTCATCTTTGATCTCATTTACAATTTTTTGATACTCAGTAATTTTGATATCAAGTTCGGCTTGATTATGATCTAATTCAGATTTTTCAAGTGTCAGAGATTCGAATTGTAAAGCAAAGGAATATGATTCGTTGATCGAGTATTTGATCTCTTTTTCTTTTAGCTCATCAATAAGAATTTTGTACTTTTCAGCACGTTTTGCTTGTTTTTCAAGATTTTTAACTGATTTTTCAACTTCACTGACAATATCGTTCACCCTGGCAAGGTCAACTTTTACTTCATCAAGTTTTTTAAGTGAGAGTTTACGGCGAAGTTTATATTTATTTACTCCAGCAGCTTCTTCGAATAGCCTTCTACGCTCTTCTGCTTTACTGCTGAGTATTGTTTCCACCATCTTCAATTCAATCACCGAATAGGCATTCGCGCCCACACCAGTATCCATAAAAAGACTTGTAATATCTTTCAGGCGGCAAAGATTTTTGTTCAGAAGGTATTCGCTTTCACCCGATCTGAAAATTCTTCGTGTAATTGTAACTTCAGAGTATTCACTTGGAAGTTTACCTTTATCGTTGACAAGGGTAAGTGAAACTTCCGACATACCCATAGGTTTCTTAGTTCTGGAACCGTTAAAAATAACGCTTTCCATTTTATCGCTTCTGAGTGTGCTTGATTTCTGTTCTCCAAGTACCCAGCGGATTGCATCGACAATATTTGTTTTTCCACAGCCGTTAGGTCCCACTATTGAAGTGATACCCTTATTAAAATTCACCTGTGTTTTATTGGCGAAGGACTTAAATCCCAGTATTTCGAGTTTAGATAGATACAATTTTTACCTGTTTCAGATAGGATATTTAAAGTGAACTACGGTATTGATAATATAACTTAAAACTGCCCTATCTATTTGCAGATATATAATAAGTCCTCCGAAAAAAAGAATAAAAAAGCCCAAACCGAAAGAGTAAACCCTGACAGCCGGAATATCAAAAATTACATATACACCCTTAAGAAGCCGCTGAATTATCCATAAACCAAAGATTATCAGCCCTGCAAAAAAATATAAATTGAACGCTTCGAGAGAAAGAATTTTGAAGAGTACCAGCTCAAGTGGCAGAATTAATGCGAGAGGCAGAAATGACCAAATAACAACGTAGTAGATTGAGGAAAAGAACACCTTGGTTTTATTAAACATCGAAGCAGACTTTATCAGAAGACTGCACAAAATGAATAGTATAATGCAGACAATGAAGAAAATAAGACCTGCCTGGTAAGGTTCCCAGGCTAAATAGCTAGCGAAATTAATCAATTTAGCTGAGCCAAAAGAAATAATCAACTTTTCAAGAAAAAGATTGTCCTTGAAATAATAAGTTACGTTAGTTGTAAGGAGTGCGAATGAACCCGCAAGAAGCACCGATAAAAGGTGAGTCTGCAATCCTGAGAGAATCCTGAGATCGCGGATATCAGAGAAAAAATTATATGGACGTATCAAAGCCCTTGTCACATCTTCCCTGAATTTACGTTTCGAATTGACCGTTATTCCAAGTAAAAATGTGAGAATTAACCCTGTAATGATGAAAAAAAGCGGAGTATCGGAACTTCTTGTACCGATAGGTATCGTTACTTTTTTTGTTTCGTTAAGTTTTGCGGAAATCACCTGGTATGAAATTGTATTCGGGTTCTTGTCCTTCCTTACAATACCGATCGGATAAGTATTATTCTTATCATAACCGGCAAACATTGATGTATAATCGCCTGTATAATCAGCAAAAGAATTAAGAACGAATCCGCCCAGTTGATTGGATATTGCGGCTGAAATTAAATTTTCAAAATATTTGGCCTGAGCTTCATAAGAAAATTCATTCAGATATCCATTAGTTCCTCTATTATACACGGGGTAGGTAGCTTCCGAAATAAATATTCTTCCTTTGGGAATTGAAGTATTGAGCATCGATTGTTCCAATGGATTCGCAAACAACTGTATTCCATAGAGATCAATCCCCTCCACAATCTGGGATGGACATCCGGGATAGGAAGCATAAGTTATCCTGCTCATCGAATTTTGAAGTGACTTAGAAACCATGCCGCTAAACTCAAGATCTTTCAAACTTTCATGATTAAAACCGCTGCCGCATCCAACAGCTGCAACAATCTGAAAGTCAAAGTAAGCTTCTGTAAATCTTGCAATAAAAGTATTAACCCGCTCCGAAAAATTCTCCCCGCTGTAGATATCTTCAGGAATGTTGTCAAAGGGAATTTCAATAAAAGCGAGCAAACCAATCTCTGCACATTGTCTTAATAGATGCGGTGAGGGAAGGGCTTTAGCAAACCGGACCGTGTTCATCCCCATATCTTTGATAATGCGGAGGTCGGAGATTACTTTAGAATAATCTGTCTCAAGTGGCGAACTTATATAGGTTACACCCCGAATGGCAAAAGGCTCAGAATTCAGTGCTAATTTTTCATCAATAATTCTCAAATCAATGAAAGAGAGTTGAGTGCGGGTTCTATCTATTACAATTCCATTCTCAATGATCTTATAATTGCAGAAATAATTTTGAGGATTTGAAGGACTCCATGGGATCACTCCCCGGATTTTATCCTTGAATTTAACAGTTTTTCTTTCACCAATTTTTAATTCAATATTCTGTCCAGGAGATTCATAAATTTTATTTCCGTCCGCAGTCTCAATGCTGAATGAAAGGATCACTGATTTTGATGGATCAGCGGACTTACCGGAAAATAAATTTTCTATTACGGAAATTAGTTCAAAATCAAATTCGCCGGATGCAACGGCAGAAATCTTGTTTTTTTGTTCCGAAATAGCAATAGCAGGCAGTTTTAGGGCAAAAATCTCACCCCTTATACCAGCAACATTTTTCGGAAATAAATGTCTTTGCAGAAGAGGGATCGTAGTTCTTGCATCAAGTTCATGATTGAGAAGAATTGAAATTTTATCGGTTCCATCATACTTGAGGTCTTCAGAAGGGATTGTTAAATGGAAAGGCGCTTCTCCGCCTGAATGTTTGTACAATGAAGCATCATTGATGAAAATCTCGGCGGAATAATTCAGTCCATTAAAATATATCTGGTAAGCGCCCGGTTCTTTGCCATTATTTATAAAATCAAGTTTCCGCTCAAAAAAAAGCTCTTCTCCGCCATCAACAAGAACAGGAATACTTATACCAGTGACAACCTCCTCCGCACCAGGAACAGAGAGTTCCCAATCATCAGTCAAAGGGAATATTGATCGGGTTAAGTAATTTCCAAATAAAACGGAATCCTGGAAAATCCGATTTTCGGCGGGAAACTCGTGTATTTTTAATTGAGCAAATTCAGCCGTTGAAAGAATAGAAAGAAAAAGGATAATATTTAGCAGTGATCTCTTCATACGAAAATAAAAGAATAAAGATTTAAAATATAACTAAAAACGAAGGGGATATCAATTTAGAGAAGAATCAAGCATATTCGTAGAAAATCCGGGATAGTATGTTAACTTGTTTAACTGATTGCACTTAATCAGTCATTAATCTGCTGGTGATGAAGTTATTCTATTGAAAGAATTTCGATTGTAACTTCTGTCAAACCATCAGTGACCATTCCCAAAGCCTTTGCAGCGCCTAATGAAAGATCGAGCAGTCTTGAAGGGTGTCGCGGCATTCTGTCGTTAACTCTGACTACTGTCTGAAGCCCATTTTTCCGGTTTGTAATTTTGAGCATTAAATTGAATGGAAGGTCTGGTGACGCCGCAGTCAGCCCGTTCATATCGAATATCTCACCATTAGCTGTTTTTCTCCCATGAAATTCGTGCGCGTAATAAGAAGCCGTACCTGTCAGAATTTCACCGGGCAAATATCTTGCTGTGCTTATTTCAGAATTATTTATTTCGCTCTCACTATTCGATGTGAACCTTGCTGCCGGGCTGCAGGCTGTTAACACAAGCAGTCCTGCAATCATAAATTTTTCAATTACTTTGCGTTTTATCAAATCAATCAGTTTTTATTTACGAAAATACAGATTAATAAGAACAATTTCAGAAGGGCTACCTGTCCTGACCGGCGGTCCCCAGCCACCAACTCCGGACGAAACGTAATAGTGAGTATTTCCCTTTCTTAGATAACCCCAGGACAATTCATATATCATTTCAGTAATAAAATTTGTCGGCCATAATTGTCCATGATGGGTATGGCCTGAGAGTTGAAGATCAATTCCATTAACGCGGGCACTATCAAGGAAGAAAGGCTGATGGTCGAGTAAAATAATCGGTTTTGATTTGTCAACTCCGAGCAACAACTGATGTAAATCTTTCCTTCGGATTTCGGAAAACCGCGAAGATGTAAGATCCTCTCTACCCACAATATACAGGCCTGGCTCAGTCAGAGTATAACTGTCACGCAGCAGTTTCACTCCATGTTTTTCGATATAGGAAGATGTCTGTTCAACTCCGCCAATAAATTCATGATTGCCAGTAACACCATAAATGCCAAAAGTTGATTTTAATTCCTTCAATGGTTCACCTGCTTTATTCCAGATGATAGAGCCAGTTTTCTGGTCAACGATATCTCCGGGAATTAAAATCAAATCAGGGGCTGTTGAATTGATTGCATTTACAATTCTTTTAACTCTCTGATTACCGATAACAGCACTCATGTGTATATCGGATACAACTGCAATTTTAATTTTTTCTGTACCCGGAATTTCCTTTCCAATATTGATGTCGATTTCTTTAAAGGAGGGACTGATTGCATTCAAATGCCCACCAACAATTACGGTAGAAGAAATAAAAACAACTAGCAGAAAAAGCAGAAAGCGGTGATGCGGATGACTGCGAAAAGATTTTATATAGTGGTTATTTTTGAGTACCCACCTCAGTAAATCAATTATTGCAAGATGTAAAATGATATAGAGCATAAACGCCAGCCAAAATGATCCTATCCAGATAAATGGCAGAGAAAAGCCATAGAACTCAAATCCTTCGAGTGTTCTGCCAATAGGATAACTTAATATCACGAAGAGCATGAAGTACATAAAATACTTCCTCAGTGAAGGAAAATCACTAAGCGATTGTGAGGCTCTGCGAAAAATGTAATAGTTTACAGAGGTATAAACAATTAAAACTAAAGCAAAAAATATCAACACTTAATTGGCCTGTCTCTTTAATTGAAATTAGAACAGCTATTCAATCTGCAAAGTTCAGAATTCATGCTGATAAATTTCTTGATTTATTAGCTGAGAATAAATTAAGCAGCCCGCTTCAGATTTGAAATTCAAAAATCCGGATTAGTTCTATTGCCTTTTGGATGCTGCAAGTTTGTAAAGATCTAAATATTTTTCTGCAGAACGTTTCCACGAAAATTCTTTTCTCATTCCGTTTAATTGTATTTTTTTCCACACAGGCTTATTATTATAATCTTGAATTGACCTTTTTACTGAATGAAGAAGTGCATAACCTGAATAACTCTCGAATGAAAAGCCTGTTCCGGTATCTTTCCCAAAACTATTCAGTTCGTTCCAGTCCTGAACAGTGTCTGCCAGACCACCCGTTTTTCTGACAACCGGCACAGTTCCATAACGCAGTGAATAGATCTGATTAAGTCCACAAGGCTCATAGTGAGAAGGCATAAGAAAGATATCAGCACCAGCCTCAATAAGATGTGCCAATTCATTATTATACCCCTGATAGAAATAAAATTTTCTCGGATAATTTTTAGCAACCCGCTGGAAGAGTTCTTCATATTTTGACTCTCCTGCACCAAGAACTACCCACTGTGCATTAAGAGACAACAGGTCCCAGATAACCTGTTCAAGCAGGTCAATGCCTTTCTGACTCGCAAGCCGTGTCACTATGCCGATTAATGGAATCGATTCGAGAAATGGGAGTTTGATCTGGTTAAGTAAATATTCTTTGTTTTTACCTTTTCCAGTCAGACTATCAATATTATAATGGAAAGGTAAATGCTTGTCGGTATCCGGATCCCAGACGTCGTAATCCACTCCATTAAGAATCCCGACAAAACTATCACGGCGAATCTTTAGGTATTCCTGCATGCCAGCCCCGTATTCCTCAGTCATCAATTCGGCAGCGTAAGTTGGGCTTACAGTATTGATCATTTCGGAGTAGAAAATCGCCGCTTTCATAAAGTTGACCGCTCCATTATGCTGAATCATTCCGTTATCAAATAATTCCTGGTTTAATTCACCACGCCAGAGGGTTTCCTTCGAAAATGCACCCTGATAGGCAATGTTGTGAATAGTATAAAGAAATGCTGTTTTGTCAAACATTCTATCCCAACTGTAATTATCTTTCACATATAATGGGATAAGACCGGTTTGCCAGTCATTGCAGTGTATTACATCCGGAACAAACTTCAGTCTCTGCAAGGATTCGATAACTGCCTTCGAAAAGAGCATAAATCTCTCATCCTCATCAAAATCGTTCGTATAAATCTGATGGCGATGAAAATAAGTGGGATGATCAATAAAAATAATTTCCACGGAAGAACCAGGAAGGAACCCTCTGAAAAGTTTAACTTCCCTGTCATATCCGGCTATTCTTACAGGGAATGAGCCGATAAACCCATCATAATGAAGGTTATACTTTCTTTCATCAATGGAATAATATTTGGGCATAAAAACTTTAACATCAACACCAAGTTTGGCTAATTCTACAGGGAGCGAACCGGCAACATCTGCCAATCCGCCTGTTTTAGCAAAAGGAACTACTTCACTGCTGACGAAAGCTATTTTCATTATAAGTCCGTATTATTTAAGTAAAAGTAATTTTGAAGTACTTATCTGATCGCCATAATTAATTATTGCAAAATAAACCCCTGATGGCTGTTCTGCAGCATTCCAGAAATACGTTGAACTGATTTCATAATTAATATATATCTCATCTACCAGTTCACCGTTGATATTGAAAATCCTTAGAATATTTGTTTTATCCGATCCAGCATTGATTTTTAATTGTACACTGTTGTTGAAAGGGTTTGGATATGCAACTATAGAAAGATCAGCCGGGATTTGAGATTCATCTTCAATTTTAACTGAAACCGGATCGGACGGAAAAAAATACTCTAACATAACGTCAGTATTTGCCCGCCATAAACCCCAGCTATGCCCCTCAGGTTTTTCAATCCATTTAAATGAGTAACCTTTTTCTGTCATAATGTCCCTGAACTGGCGCATGTTCTCAAATAGTGATTCGTACGTTCCCCAGACTGAATAAAAATCAATATCATAGAACGAAGAATCGTTCACAAAATAATTGTAAACCTCATAAGAATTTGGCCAGAATGCAGCAGAGTGCAGACCTACTTTACCAAACAGGGCTGAATACCTATAGGCAATTAAAGCACTGATATTACCTCCGAAAGAATCTCCTATCAGCAGCCTTTGAGACCTTTCTTGGATTGTGCTATAAACCGAGTCGATAAAGGGAACTAATTCGAGTGAAAAAAAATCCGCAAATAAATTTCTTTCGCCGTAAGCATATTCGTTATTTCTATTCGTCGGGATCACAAAAACGGAAATAACAGGCTTTATCCTCCCAATATCAAGCAGATTATCAGCAATATTCCTTGCGTATGCAAGATTCATATAATCTGATCCATCCTGATAATAAACCACAGGGTATTCAATAAATTCTGAGTAACCTGGAGGCAGATAAATAAAAACCTGGTAATTTCTGTTAAGCGTATTAGAATGAAATACCTTTGCCTGAATAGTACCGTGCTGTATAGATGTATTATAATTGATTTCCCAGGGTTGTTCATAATAAGGCATGGCTAATTCAGAATTTGGCCCGAATCCTCCACTGCAGGTTTTTGGATTCAATGGGTCCAGAATCCAGTTGCCTGAATTTATTATAAATTTGTAATCAAGCCTTGCATCATTCTCATATTCCTGCTGAAGGTAAAAGAGAGTAGTACCGGGAAAATTTGAAAGTTCAGTCATACCGTTCCAGCCATTCATATCTCCAGCAAGATTTACACTATTAGCATTGCCATGATAAATAAATGTAGCTTTTCCACTTTCTCTGAAAGGAATTCCCTCAGGATATATGGCATTAATAAAACTATCGATTGCTGCTTCTTTCTCTAAGGATGAGTTAAGATTCGAGAGATAAGTGAGAAAATCCCCAACACGATCCTGAGCAATTTTCGGTTGATTGCTTAATAAAATTATCAGAATGGATAATATAATTTTTTTCAATTTCTGGTCCTGAAAAGAATCGAATAAGTAAAAATAATAAATTTAATCATTGGAGCAGGACAATACGTAAAAACCATGACTAAATGGGATGTGATGTCGTATTAAACCGACAAAATATTTTCTAATTGTTTGTAAATAACGACATTCAGAAAACAGATCTTAAAAATAAATGTAAGAACGGTTTAATTAACCCATCTGGCATAATATTTGGGTTACCCTAAGAAAACACTTACAGGGCTATAATGATTAAAAGAATCGCAATAATATCTATGCTATTTTCGGTTTCAATATTTTCACAATGGACAAAGGTAAATTATATAATGCTTAAGTTGGAAAGATACTTTTGAAGGAAAAAGATAAGTGAAAAAAGCACATATTTGAAAACAACTTCAGGAGTAAAAATGAAAAAAGCGAAGCGTCAGTTCACAGCAGAATTTAAGGTAGAAATACTCAGAGAACATCTGGAAAATCAAATATCTATTGGTAAACTTTGTGAAAAACACGAAATACATCCAAACCTGGTTTACTTATGGAAGAAAGAGCTTTTGGCGTTACAAAACTTGTTAAGAGAATGATGTTAATCAATTAAGTTTTATTGTACTTCAATTTCGTAAAAAAGGGTTGTGAAATAAGCCTTTTTTTAATTATGACTATTAAATACACTTTTTTATTTCGGAAGATTTTTAACAAATGTAGATGGAGTTATGCCTGTATATAGTTTGAATGCAGAAATAAATGAAGTCCTGTTTGCAAAGCCAGCTTTTTTAGATATTCCTTCAAGATTATAGTTACGTATCGCCTCTTTATCAGAAAGAATTGAAATCACTCTTTTTATTCGAAGATTGTTTATATATGTGTGGAAATTAACTTTGAAAACTGTATTAATTGCTTTTGAAAGCAAATTACGATTAAGACCAAGTTCTTGAGAAAGGTATTCTAAATTTATAATTGGATCAAGATAGTATTTTTTTGAATTTACTAATTCGTCAAACTGCGTTGCAATGTTTTTTAGATTAATTTCTCCAATTAAATCTTCTGTTACCTTTACTAATTTAATTTCCGTTAACTGAGTAATATCATTAGAAGTAGTCGGTTTATTTTCAGTATGATTTGGTTTTGCCACCATTTTTGTTTTTAACTCTTCAATTTCCTTTTCAAAGTCGGTTAATGCTATACTTTTTCGGAATAAAAACTGATTAGCTGATCTGAGACGGAGATATAATATTAAAATTGTTAGAAGTGATAAAGCTATTATTAAACTGATGGCAATCAAAATATATAGCTTCTTATAATATTCATTTATTTCTTTCTCTGCGGTTCTAGCAGAGTCATCAGAAATTAATTGTAAAACTGAGGAAATATTTCTACGTTTGATAATAGAATCAGTATAAGATGAGCTTTTATCCAAGCAGACATACGCACTAGTGAAATCACCAAGTTTTTTATAATTATAAGCTAAATATTTATTTATTTTTTCGAAATATTCAAAATTAATATTACGTTCAGTTGAATTTTCTGCTTTTTTAAGATAAAAAATTGAAGAGTCGTTTTTAGAGTTATAAAAATAATTGATACCTTTCTGCAAATCCAACTCCGTTAGAAGATCGAATAAATTGTACGTTAAACCCAGTTTTTCCGCCTTAAGAATATTAATCCAGGAAGAGTCATAATTTTCTTTTAATGAATACGTTTGAGCAAGATAAATATACGAACGTGTCATTCTGACTGTATCCGCACGATTCAAAATATTTTTTTTATCAGTTAATAGTTTTTGTAGTGCATGGTTAAAATACTGAATAGCAATATTATAATTTTTTTTCTTTCTCTCTATTAAACCTAAATTATTCGTGATTACAAATTTCCTCCAGTCAAACCATGCTTTCTGGTCACCTTTTAATCTTCTTACTTCATCATAATAAATTTTTGCTCTATCTAATAAATTGGCTGAATAAAATAGGTCACCCAATTTATGTGTGAAAGTTACAGATAGACTTTGATCATTTAATTCAGCATAAATGTTTCTTGCATCTAGAATGAGGATGGCAGCAGAATCAAGATGTCCAACTTCTTGATATATTTCACCTAATAAAATTTGTGCCCCGGCTATCGTCCTTAAATCTTGTCTGTCTTTCGCAATCTCAATGCCGGTTCTAATAAGTGCTTTTCTTTCCTCGGGTTTACCGAATCTTCCAAAATAAATAAGGGCATGATTGAAGCAGTACTTATCTTCAAAATTTGAAGTAATAGAGATTATCTTTTTTGCGTAGTTATCAATACATTCAGGGGCTTCACTGTCAATGAAGGTAAATATTTCATGTAATATTTTTGGTTGGTCTTCATCTTTAGCTTTTATAAGCCGCATTAACTGATTATCAATAAAAGTTTGGCCGTAAGCTGTATTTGAATTTGCTACCGCTTCAAATAGGAGAAGGAGAATAAAAAAAAACTTTTTTTTGCTTACCATAAAATAAAATACGATAAATCATGTTTTTAAATGTTTCAGAACATGTTAAGATTTACATTTCTTAACAAGCTGAGCTAAAAAAACTACCTTGAATTTGTGCCTAAAATATCAATTTCTGATGAAAAAACTCACTTCCGGATAAATCAACTCAAATGTTGTTAAGATATCAATCCTTAACAAGATTTAGACATACCTTAAATCAATGAACTCTAATTTTGAAGTGTGATTACCATAAAAATAAAGATTTAATGATGATGAGAGAAATCTTGAAACAACTAAAGGAAAATCTAAGGGATATTTCTCTCGAACAAATATTGATACAACTGTATATACTGGTTGTGATTGTATTCTTTGTTTTTATGTTCTTTATGTTTTACTAATCAATAGTTTCTAACTTCTAATAGGAGGGAAAATGTCAAAATTTACTATTCAATTTATAAAAATATTTTTTAACAGGAAATACTATTTTCTGCTTTTCTTTGTTTTTCTGTTTTCACAGTTAAACCTTCACGGGCAAGGGGAAGTATGGCATCCAGTGGGGGAATATGGATTTTCAGAATCAAATACTGACAACTTAAGGGGGACAATTGCTCCTGATGGCACTCCTTATGTGGTAGCCAATAAGCCTGGCGACGTAACCGATTTTAGGGTCTTCAAGTTTAATGGCTCACATTGGGAATCTCTAGGGGGATATGACCAAGGTACCTTCAGTGCCAGTAAGTTTGGTATTACAGTAGCTGCTAATGGAACTATCTATGTCTCTGTACAATATGGATCCTCAGAGTTGGGAGGTCGTGGTACACGAGTTTATAAATATTCAGAATCCAGTTGGACGGAGATTGGTGTTTTTTGGAATGAATCTGATAGTGATATGAATACTGAGATAATCATTGGCAGCGATGGATCTCCATTTCTTTTTAATAAAGACGGTGACTACAATATTAAAGTTAGAAAATATAGTGGAACAGGAACAGACTGGGTGGATAAAGGAACCTATTCCAACACTTTTCAAATATTCAATGGATCGTTCGCTTTGGCAAGTGATGATACTCCGTATCTTTTTTTCATATACTACAAAAATTGGGTTGGCTATGAAGCAAAAGTTGTTAAACACAACGGTACTGACTGGGTAAATGTTGGTGTTGATTTTACAGGCAATAGAGTGGCTGACGCTAGAACAGGAATGGCCCTAAACAGCTCAAATACTCCTTATATCTTCTTTGGAGATAACAATAACGGAGGTAAAGGTACAGTGTTGCAATTCGACGGTTCAAATTGGGTAGCTGTTGGGACTCAAGGCTTTACGGCTGGAAGCACGGATTATAATTCGATAGCTTTTTCTGCGGGTGTTCCGTATGTATTCTTTAAAGATGCCGGGAACAGTAATAAGGCAACTGCTATGAAATTTAATGGGTCGAGTTGGGTAAATGTTGGAAGTGCAGGATTTTCTCCCGGTACTATTGACAGAATCAATGGCGCCTTCTCATATCCAAACACCGTTACTGTTCCGGTTGTCTTTTTTAAGGATAATAATGCAGGTGGTAAGAAGTCGGTAATGAAATTCTCACAGAAAAATATTACCGTTACCTCACCAAATGGAGGGGAATATTATAAACCTAATTCCTCGCAAAATATAACCTGGACAAGCAATGATGTAACAAATGTAAAAATTGAATATACAACCAATAATGGAACAAGCTGGACAACGGTTGTTGCTTCAACCCCCTCTGCTGCAGGGACTTATCCCTGGACAACCCCAAGTGGTGAACACGATCAGTGCAGAGTAAAAGTGAGTGATGTCGACAATCCGACAATAGTTTTATATTCTGACGGAAGCGATGCTACATTCTCTACTTCTGTCTACATAATTAAAAATGTTGGTACAGGAACTGCGACAACCGCACATTTACCAGTTTATACTAATTGGTTTTATAATTATACTCAGCAGATATATACACAAGCTCAGCTAGATCAGGATGGACCAATTAAAAAAATTGTTTTTTCTGTTGATGGCGACGCAGATAACAGCAACACTTGGGATGTTTATCTGGGACACACCACAAAAACATCATTCGATAACAACGATGACTGGATACCGGTTAGTTCAATGACACAGGTATTTAGCGGAGATGTAACATTCCCATCGGGACAGGGTTATTTAACCGTTACACTTCCTTCTACATTTTTATATAACAACACTGATAATTTGGTTATAGCGGTACATGAAAAGAAACCAGGAAATAGTAATTACAGAGAGTGGGGTTCATTCACCAGTGGCAGTAATACGGGTATTTATCATCGGAATTGGGACACTAATCCAGACCCAAGCAACCCACCAACTGCCAGTGGAAGAACTGGTAATATCAACAGAATTACTGTTTTTATTGAGGATCCGGATCCTTCAATTACAGTTACCGCTCCTAACGGAGGAGAAAACTGGGTAGTTGGTTCTTTAAAAAATATAACATGGGGATATAATAAAGTTGATGATGTTAAAATTGAATATACCACCAATGGCGGAACGCTCTGGAATACCATAATTGCATCCACCCCCGCAAATGTAGCTTCCTATGCCTGGACTATACCTAATGAAGTATCGGCAGATTGTAAAGTCCGAATTAGTGATGCTTCCAATGCCTCACTGAATGACGAAAGCAACGCTGTCTTTTCCATAATTCCTCCATATATCACGGTTACCGCTCCAAATGGCGGGGAAAGCTGGAATATCGGGACAAGCCGGAATATAACGTGGGCATCGGAAATGGTAACAAATGTAAAAATTGAGTATACTACAAACAATGGTTCAAGCTGGATAGAAATAAGTGCATCAACCCAGGCATCTGCAGGTACTTATGCTTGGACTATACCCCATGCACCTTCTACGGAGTGTAAGGTTAAGATAAGCAATGCATCAGGCGGTGTTCCTTCTGATGAGAGTAATGCAACCTTTACAATTCCACCACCGGGCATTACAGTAACAGCGCCAAATGGCGGAGAAAACTGGGTTAAAAACAGTCAACAAAATATAACCTGGATAAGTTATGGTGTAACTAATGTGAAAATTGAGTACTCTACCAATAACGGAAGTAATTGGATAGAAATTGTATCTTCAACATCTGCATCAGCGGGAACTTATTCATGGACAGTGCCTGATGTATCATCAACAAATTGTAAAGTAAAAATAAGTGAAGCCGGAACAGGTACACCAAATGATGAGAGTAACTCTACCTTTACGATAACATCTTCAGTGGTAAGCTTAAAAACTCCAAACGGCGGGGAATCATGGGCTGCTACGACAAAGAATGAAATTACCTGGACATTTATCGGTACGGAAAATATAAAAATAGAATATACTACAGATAATGGTTCAAACTGGATCGAGATAATTGCCTCTACTCCGACTGCGGCAGGTACTTACTTATGGACAGTGCCAAATACACCGTCAAGCTTATGCAAGGTCAGAATAAGTGATGTTTCCGCACCGACGGTAAACGATCCAAGCAATGGAACATTCACAATTACTGAAGCACCTCCTGCTCCCGCTAATATTGGCGGCTGGGCTCTCCAGTTTGATGGAATAAATGATTATGTAAACACAAACTATACTACCAATTTAACCAGGTTTACAATTGAATGCTGGGTAAAAGGAGATGCAGCGCCAACAAGTAAAGCTAATTCGAACGGTTTAGTGCACCGGGGCAGTAATTATGAAATAAATTGGGATCACGGGGACGCCAATTTTAGAGGGGCAGCGGCAATGAATACATCAGGTGGTTGGAAGGCTGCAAGTTTTGGAACGCTGGAAGCAAATGTATGGTATCACCTGGCTGCTACCTATGATGGTACTAATCTTCGGGCATATAAAAATGGCGTATTAATAAGCACAACTGCGGCAACAAACCCTTTATCTGCAACCCAAACTCTGAAAATAGGTGCTCATGCAGATGTTCCTTCTTCGGGTGGTTATTTTGCCGGAATGATTGATGAAGTCCGTATATGGGATTATGCGCGCTCGGAAGCAAGCATAAAAAGGCATATGAATAGACAGCACGACGGCAATGACGCCGGGCTTATTTCTTACTATAAAATGACTGACGGTACCGGAACAGCTTTAACAGACAACAAAGGAAGTAATCATGGTACACTGACAAATGGTCCGCTATGGAAAAGTTCAGGTTGTTTTGCCGGTCCAAAATATGGTCTGTTGTTTGATGGAACAAATGACTATGTTCATGTAAATGACGCTAACTCACTTGACTTAACAACTAACTATACACTTGAAGCATGGATAAAAGCTACGACTTTCAAATGGCTTGGTGGCATAATATCCAAATATCAGACGAGTGGATCAAATGGCTATTTCCTCCGTCTTAGCGGGAACGGTTCATACAATGATCTTCATTTTGATGAACTGACCACAACAGGCTTGAATTTGCAAACAGGAATCTGGTATCACATAGCGGCTGTCAAATCAGGAGGCACAAGAAAACTATATGTTAATGGTATCGAGGTTACATTGACCGGTACGCCTCTAAATGTAGCCGCAAATGGTGATGAAGTTAGAATTGGATGTGATTTTCGGGAAAGATACTTCCACGGTATAATTGATGAAGTGCGTATTTGGAATACTGCCCGTACTCCGGCACAGATTCAGGAAAATATGATGAGTACACTAACCGGATATGAAACAGGATTACAACTCTATTTCAGGAATGATCATTTAGATGGAACAAATACTTATGATATGGCACCATACGCAAATAACGGTGCTTTAAATAATTTTTCAGCACCCGGCTGCTGGGTAGTATCGAATCCTTATAATACATGGATGGGTGGTGTGGACGAAAACTGGTCAACTGCAGCTAACTGGAGTCTGGGAACAGTTCCTTCTTCAATAGACAATATAGGGCTTTATTACTGGAGTGAAGGGGGCAACGAATGCAATATTAGCGGTAACCCGACAGTTAATAATCTCACTTTTTCAGGGATTTCAAATCCAACATTAGGTTCTAATTTTACGGTAAATGGAACTCTGCTTCTTCAAAGAGATATCAATCTTTCCGGAAGGACTATAACACTCGGGAGCTCCGGATACTTAAATGAAGGAACGAACAAATTTTATGGAAATACCGGCAGCATAACAACTACCAGAACATTGAATAATATAAGCAACCAGAATGTTGGCGGTCTTGGTTTTGTTATTACATCTGCCGCTAATTTAGGAAGTACTCAGATAACCAGAGGACATGCTATTCAGACAGCTGGTGATAATCAAGGAATAAGTAGATTTTATGATGTGACACCCACCACCAACACTGGTCTGAATGCAACTGCCACATATAATTATCATGAGTCGGAACTGAACGGTATCGAAGAGGCAAACTTGAGATTGTTCCACTCAACTGATGCTGGCACCACCTGGGTAAATATGGGAGGCACCGTATCCGCAGGGAATAACACAGTATCATTAAGCGGTATAGATGGTTTCGGCAGATGGACACTGGGTGATGTTGATAATCCTTTACCGGTTGAGCTATCTTCATTTTCTGCAAAGGCAGATAAAAACTCGGTAACTCTGTGTTGGGAGACTAAAACCGAAGTTGGTAATTATGGTTTTGAAATTGAGCGGGCTTTGGCCTTTTGGCGGTCTCAAGGCAAAGCAAGCTCAGCCAGCGGTCAAATATCAAACGTGAAAGCTGAAACGTGGGAGATGATCGGCTTTGTAGCAGGGGGTGGGAATAGCAATGCACCAAAATCTTATTCATTCAAGGATAATAAGTCCCCGGCGGGAAAACTCGTTTACAGACTCAAACAAATAGACAATGACGGTACTTTTAGCTTCAGCGAAGAAATTGAAGTAGAAGTTGCTATTCCTACAGAATTCAAACTTGAACAGAATTACCCGAACCCATTTAATCCTACTACAAGGATTGAGTACCAGTTACCCGTGAATTCCCTTGTAAAACTTGAGCTATATTCTATAACCGGCGAAAAAGTATCCACACTGGTAAATGAGGAACTTGAAGCAGGCTACTACATCATAACTCTTAACACTTACGAATTAAGGCTGGCAAGCGGAGTGTATTTATACAGGTTAGTTACTAATACATACTCATCGATTAAGAAGATGGTACTAATAAAGTAAAGCGAGATGTTAGAAGTTTTTGTAGCATCGTTGCATATCCCGACATGTTTAGCAACGGCTCTACAGATAAACATAAAGAGTAAGAGAATGAGTAAGAACAATATATAGTCCACCCTTAAAAATGCAAAACAGTATTATATAAAATGTCAAAGTTGAGGTTATCGGGAAAAAGTTTTTGAAAAATCGATTTGAAAAAATGAAACAAAA